>PVBE010805000.1_pt1 | contig 35543 bp, 37 predicted proteins | sample 1631181 | NCBI WGS metagenome assembly PVBE01 (sample SAMN08397723, study PRJNA350692) | Marine metagenome, whole genome shotgun sequencing project. | isolation source: water | place: Pacific Ocean | collected 2012-04
AGCACCAGAAACAAAAGAACCATGGCCTCCGAGCTTCGCTCCGCTTCGCCCTACGGCCATGGTTCCAAGACTCTCATAGGAAATGGTACAACTATCGGGGGCAGGTCACGAGAGTGCGTGGGCTGGGTTCAAAGAAGGATTTGATGCGTATAAACGGAAGGACTACGCAACTGCGTATAAGGAGTTGAAATCTGCTGCAGAACAAGGAAATGCAAATGCTCAGTTTTATGTCGGTCAAATGTATGAAAGAGGACTGATTGATTACGATCATAGCAATGTCAATGAAAGTAATATAATTTTAAACAGAAATACGTTGATATGGTATAACAAAAGCGCGAAACAAGGCCATGTAAAAGCACAAGTCATGTTGGGTTTTATGTACTATTGGGGATCTGGTATTCCGATAAACAAGAAACTGGCTGTCAAATGGTTTCGTAAGGCAGCAGAGCAAGGAGATCCACAGGCGCAACACCTTCTGGGTGGTATGTATGAAGCGGGGCTAGGTGTTCTCAAAAACTACAAAAAAGCAGCGAAGTGGTATCGCAAATCAGCAGAACAGGGGCGTGCAGTAGCACAGGACGATCTGGGGCGGTGCTACCGTGAGGGATTAGGAGTACTAAAGGACTATAAACTTGCGGTCGGATGGTTTCGTGAAGGTGCAAAACAGGGATTCCCATATTCGCAAAATAATTTGGGTCTAATGTATAGGGATGGAAAAGGTGTCTAGAAAGACAATGTCCTTGCATATATGTGGTTCAATGTTTCTGCGACGACTTATGAATATAATAAAAATGATGCACAAAAGAATAGAGATATTCTTGAAAAGAAAATGACTCTCAAGCAAATCGCAGAGGCGCAACGTCTCGCAAGAGAGTGGATGGAAAAACATAAAAAGAAGTGATCTTGTTTGTTCAATGATAGCCACTACTTGGTCTGACAGTCACACAGTTCAGGGTCCTTAACTGTACGGTCTGGTCCAACATCTTTCACCTTTCGACTGTGATAATTAACTTTCCCCGCGCATCACTTCCAACTCCGAATCAACGGATCTCCCCGGTATATCGGCAGGTTCCCCCGTTACTGCCATCTGAATCTCATCTAGACGAGCGATGATTTCTTCTCTGGTCATTTGGGAGGCTTCTTTGCGTTTACTTCCATTGTCCCTATCCCCACCCACAGGACCCAACCTACTAACGAGCTTCAGAATTAATTCATGGGCGCGCAAGGCCGGGACGATATCACCCGCACGAAACGCTGCGTCCCTCATCTTGACGAGTTCAACGGCTTTGGGTTCATCGACTCCGAACTCACTAATGACGAGTTGCCTGTCCACCAAGTGCTCAATGTAAACCTTGGAAAATTTGCTGCCTTTTGAAACGTATGCGTTGCCCTTGTTGAACTTGTGGCCAATACCCGCCAGTTCGTATGACTTCTTGAGCGAATGACCTTCAAGGTAATAATACTCAAGGGCACGGCGAATCTCTGGCTCAAGCTGCACCATCGCCTGGCTCAGGAGATCTGGCTGCTTGCCCTTGTCGCACTCATTTTTACGTGCCTTCATTTCGAACTTCCTAATCAACCGAACTTCTACCTACCATGAAAATACATCACCTCATTGATCGTGGTCCTAGTGTTGGGAGTGGAGCGTTTCGTGAAGACAGGGATGTTTGCTTACGGAGATACTGATAGGGAATTGAAGTGGATAAAAAAGCGCAGAAGGAAAGCCAATAATGATGAAGTGGCGAAAATTTTATAAAATATTTTTCCGGCCTTACGCGGCAGAGTCACTTATTATAGCGGCTTCCACGGATAAGGAATTTAGGGGGGGAGAGCGCATCCGTTTTGGGTTCTCGTTAGGTGTGCCGGTTTTTTGGCCTCTTTTTACCTCTTTTGATGAATCTTGATATCCCTCCATATCCCTCAGTTGGTTTTGGATAAATCGGGAAACACCAATTAAAAAAGGGATTCCCGGAGGAATCCCTTTAAAAATCACTGGAGGCGCCACCCGGATTTGAACCGGGGATAAAGGATTTGCAGTCCTCTGCCTTACCACTTGGCTATGGCGCCGAGCATCGGGTTCAGGCTATCGAAAAGTAGGCCCCTAGAAAAGAGCCTGCGCTGTATACCATGCAGGAGCCGCTCTGCCCAGCCCGCCGCCCGCTCGTGCCGGCTTTTCGTTCACCAGTGAACTCTCCGCCGGCCCGATGCTCCTGAGCGCGATCCGCCTCCCGCGCCCGTCGCCCCTTCCCCCCGCCCCCTGGAAATATTTGTTGACGCGCGGATCCCGATGCCGGATAATTGATGGTACGTCAGAAAGGAGGTGGTCGAATATATGAGAATAGACTGTAGCGACGAGGTGACTGCCGTCTAGGCAGGAGAAACCCGGGGAGCTGCCTGGTTTCTCCGCCCTGGCGAATCTCAACAGCTCACCGTAACCCCCAGCCCTTCGGGGCTGGGGGTTTTTCGCTTTTGGATCGCGAGCGAAAGGGTGGTAGTTTTTCCGGTGCCCGTTGCTTGATGTTCGATGCCCGGCGCTCTTTGCTCGATACCCGGTGCCCATTACCGATTGAACCGATGGAGCCATAGATCCGATGAACCCAGGCGATGCCCCATTCTTGAAGGCCTGCCGGGGCGAGCCGGCGGATACCACTCCCGTCTGGCTCATGCGGCAGGCCGGCCGCTACATGGTGGAGTATCGCGAGGTGCGCGAGCGCACCCCCTTTATGGATCTCTGCCGGGACTCCGACCTCGCCGCCGAGGTGACCGTCACCGCGGTCGAGCGGATCGGGGCCGACGCCGCCATTATTTTCTCGGACATTCTTCTCATCCTCGTTCCGATGGGGATGGACCTCACCTACGGTAAGGGGGAGGGCCCGGTCCTGGGCAACCCGGTCCGCGCCGCCTCGGATGTCGATCGCCTCGAGGAGGCCCCGCCCGAGGCCCTCTCTTTCGTCTATGACGCCATCCGAAAAACGCGCTCCTCCCTCGGGCCGGAGACCCCGCTCATCGGTTTCTGCGGTGCGCCCTTCACGCTGGCTTCCTACGTGATCGAGGGCGGCGGCTCGCGCAACTACGCCGAGACGAAGAAGCTGATGTACGGCGACCCCGGTGCGTGGCACGCCCTGATGAGCGTGATCGCCCGCTCCCTCGTGGGATATGTCCGGAGCCAGGTCGATGCGGGCGCGCAGGCGATTCAAATCTTCGACAGTTGGGCGGGTTGTCTGAGCCCGGCCGATTACCGCGAATATGTCTTTCCGCACATTCGATTTCTACTCGACGCCATTTCGGGCCCTGCGCCGATCATTCACTTCGGTACGGGAACCGCCACGCTCCTCGACCAACAGAAAAAAGCGGGCGGCGACGTGATCGGGCTCGACTGGCGGGTAAACCTGGGCGAGAGCTGGGACGCACTGGGGCGGGTGGCCGTTCAGGGGAACCTGGACCCCTGCGTCCTTCTCGCCGATCGGGAGACCATCCGCCGCCGCGCCGGGGATATTCTTCGGCAGGCGGGCGGGCGGCCGGGCCACATCTTCAACCTCGGCCACGGGGTGCTCCCGATGACGCCGGTGGACAACGTGAAATATCTCGTGGACCTGGTTCACGAGTGGAGGGCGGAGGCGTGACGGAGGCGCGCTACGATTCGGTCCTGCTGGTCGGCTTCGGCGGGCCGACGCGGGGGTGTTGCCGCCGCTACGAGGACTGCCCCGGAGAGGCTTTTTGTTTCGTTAAAAACGTCGTGGGCGATCGGGCGAGCGGCGATGAGCGCATCCGCGAGGTGGCGGCCCACTACGAGCATTTCGGGGGCGTATCTCCGTTCATTTTTTTCTCCCAGAAACAGGCGGGCGCCCTGGAGATGGAGCTCGAGCGCTCGGGAATCATCGCGCCCGTCTATGTGGGCTACCGCTTCTGGACCCCGTTCGTGAAAGAAGCGCTGGCCGAGATGCACCGCCGCGGGCTGCGACGCACCCTGGGCATCGCCCTTGCCCCCCACCGGGCGAAGGTGAGCTTCGAGGCCTACCGTGGGGAGGCCGAGTCGGCCCGCCGGGAGTTGGGCGGTGAGGCGCCCGAGGTGACCTTCGCCGGGACCCCCTGGTTCGACCATCCGGGCTACATCGGGGCGACGGTGGACCGGGTGAACGAGCTCGCCGGGGCGATGGGGGAGGAGCGCTTCAGCGCCGCCCGGTTGATATTCTCGGCCCACTCGATTCCGGTCTCGATGGCCAGGACCTCTCCCTACCGGGAGCAGTTCGAGGAGACGGCGCGCCTCGCGGCTGGTGCTCTTGGCCGAGAGAGCCACCTCACCGGATTCCAGAGCAGCCCGAACGTTCTCCCCGGGAGCTGGCTCGAACCCGATGTGCTCGACGTGGTGCGCGAGGCGGCGGACGGGGGGGCGAAAGACGTCATCGTGATTCCGGTGGGCTTCATCTGCGATCATATCGAGGTTCTTTTCGATCTCGACGTCGAGGCGAGGGAGGCGGCGGAGGAACGCGGCATGGATTATTTCCGCGCGGGGACCGTCGGCTCCCACCCCAAGTTTATTTCGATGCTCCGCGACATCGTGGCGGCCCACAGGGCGGGAGAGAGCGGTTGAGCACCCCCGCCCCTCGGCGAGCGGTCGTCCTCGGGGGAGGGATCACCGGCCTCGTAGCCGCCCACCGGCTGATCCAGGGAGCGAGTGAGCGGGGGATCTCCCTGGAAGTGACTCTGGCCGAGGCCTCCGGCCGCTTCGGCGGCTCCATCGAGACTGCCCGCGAGGCGGGCTTTGTCATGGAACGGGGGCCGGACTGCTTTTTGTCCACCAAGCCCGAGGGCATCGCCCTGTGCCGCGAGTTGGGGCTCGAGGGGCGCCTCGCGGGCACGAAATCCGCCCATCGCCGTAGCTTCATCCTCAGAAAGGGCCGGCTGATTCCGGTGCCCGAGGGATTTTATCTGCTCGCGCCTTCGTCGATCCTTCCGTTCGTGACCACCCCGATTTTCAGCTCGCTGGGCAAGCTCCGGATGGCGATGGATTTTTTCATCCCGGCCCGAAGGGGGGGCGGCGATGAGACGCTGGCGAGCTTCGTCCGCAGGCGCTTCGGCCGGGAGGCGCTCGAACGGATGGCCCAGCCCATGATCGGCGGCATCTACTCGGCCGACCCCGAGGAGCTTAGCCTCGAGGCGACGATGCCCCAGTTCCTGGAGATGGAGCGCGCCCACGGCAGCGTCATCCGGGCGCTTCGCAAGCGGATGCGCGAGGGGGCGGCGAAGAGCCGGGCCGCCTCGGCCAGCGGGCCGCGCTACGGCCTTTTCCTCACCCTGGAGCCGGGGATGGGGAGCTTGATCGATGCGCTGCTCGAGCGGATACCCGCCGGGTCTCTCAGGCCCGAGGCGCGGGCGGCCTCCCTCCGCGGCGAGGGGGGACGCTGGCGGATCGGAATCGAGGGCGGCGGCGAGATCGAGGCGGACGCGGTGTGCCTCGCCCTGCCGACGGAGCCGGCGCGGGGGCTGCTCGAGCCGTTGTCGGAGCGGCTGGGCGCACGGCTGGGCGAGATTCCCTACGGCTCGGTGGCCACCCTCAACCTCGCTTTCAGCCGGGAGCAGGTGGCCCACCCCCTGGACGGGATGGGTTTCGTCGTTCCCGAAATCGAGGGGCGGATGCTCATGGCCTGCTCGTTCTCGAGCTCGAAGTTCGAGGGCCGCGCCCCGGAGGGGAAGGTCCTCCTCCGCGCCTTCGTTGGCGGCGCCTACGGGGAGGCCGCCCTCTTCGTGTCCGATGAGGAGATGATCGGCCGCGTGATGGACGAGCTCGGTCCGCTGCTGGGAATCCGGGGCGAGCCCGAGGCCGCCGTTCTCTCGCGCTACGGAAGCGCCATGGCCCAGTACCGCCTCGGCCACCTGGACCGGGTCCGGGAGATTGACGAGGAGGTGGGGAAATTGCCGGGGATCGCAGTGGCCGGGAGCGCCTACCGCGGGGTGGGCATCCCCGACTGCGCGGCCGGCGCGGGGGCGGCGGCAGCGAGCCTGCTCGACTACATCGCGGCTTCCGCCGCCTGAGAGCTGTAAAGGGAAATTTCTGAGGGGGGGGGCCGTACGGTTCAGTCCGCTTCCGAAAGAGCGGCGGCGACCTCATCGCGCGAGAGGGCGCCGGCCTCGGCGTGGGCCTCCCCGCGGTAGGTGTTCGAGGCGGGCCGATCAGAGCCCGGCCGCCTCGGACGGTAGGTGCAGTAGGGCTCGCTGGCGAGGTAGTTCCCCGAAACCGCCCAGGCCCGCGATCGCGAGCCTCCGCAAACGTCCTGAAAATCGCAGTAGCCGCATTTTCCCGCGTAGCCCTTCGGCTGCCGAAGGGCGCGGAACATCTCGTGGTCCCGGTAGATGCCGGAAAGCGAGTCGCGGCGCACGTTGCCCGCCGCCACCGGCAAAAAGCCGCTCGGCATGATATCGCCGAGGTGGCTGATGAAGACGAAGCCCATGCCGTCGTTCACTCCTTTGGCGGCGCGTCCGGCCCCGGCGGGACCCGTCCCGGTGGGACCGTTCCCGGCGGGATTGGCGCTGAAGTCGGGGGCCGAGGCTAAGGGGCGCGGGCCGCCCCCGTTTCCGGGCGCCCCTCGCCGGCGGTCCAGCGCAGCGCGCTGCATCAGGACGCGGCGGAAGTGTTGTGCGGCGGTGGTCTTGATGTCGAAGGGCATTGTGCGACCCAGGTCGTAAAGCTCGTGGAAGACGGCCTCGTGCTTTTTTGGGGTGACCATATAGTGCTTGACCCCTCGCCCGACGGGCACGAGAAAAAACACGCTCCAGAGGGCGATGTCCTCGCCGGCGAGCATCTCCGCGATCTTGCGGATCCGGTCCTGGTTGAAGCGGGTCACGGTGGTGTTGACCTGAACCTCGAGGCCGATCCCGCGTGCGATGCGGATAGAGTCCATCGTCCAATCGAAGCTGCCTTCGACGCCCCGAAACTTGTCGTGGCTCTCGCAGCTGTGTCCGTCGAGGCTGACGGCGAGGCGGACGAGGCCGGCTTCTTTCATCCGGAGGATGGTTTCGCGGGTCATCTTCTCGGTCCCGGCCGGGGTCATCGTCATGCGCAGTCCGATTTCGGAGCCGTGGCGGATGATGTCGAAGATATCGGGCCGCTCGAGGGGGTCGCCGCCGGTGATGACGAAGAGGACGGGGCCGAACCGGCGGGTTTCATCGAGGAGGGCGAAGGCCTCCTCGATGTTCAACTCCCCGGCGTCCCGGCAGGGCCGGGCCTCGGCCCGGCAGTGGAGGCAGGCGAGCGAGCAGGCCTGGGTTACCTCCCAGATCACGATAAAGGGGGATCGGTCGAAGTCGAACTCGCCGATTCGGGGTTTTCTCGCTCCGGCCGGGGTCTCGATTGGCCCAGTGGAGACAGGCCCGGCGTCTGGCGGACGGCTCATCGGGCCCTCTGCCACCGGAATGGGATCTTTCCCTCGAACCGGTCACGCAGGCCCTGTATCTCGTAGTAGGGACAGCGCGTGAAATTTTTTGTGCAGAATTTCCGGATCGTATTGCGGTGGCGTTTGACGCACCCAGGAATCTCGGTTTCGAAGCACCTCGGCTCGCCCGTCCCGGAGAATTCTTTAAATGGGCAAGTTTCAAATAGATACATGATAATTGTCTCCCGGGAAGGCGATCATGGGGCGGAAAACCTCATTTAATAGATTATATTCCCAAGAATGGAGTCTCGCAACAATAAGCGCGTAGCGAAAAGCCCGCTGCAGCCAAGGGAAACAGGATGATTTCAAATATCCCATCCTGTTGGATGTAGCCCCCGAGCGAGGCTGCGCGCAGCCGGCGGATTTTATTGCCGGGGCAGGTTCACGGGAGGTGGGCGGTCCCCCGGGGACCGCCTCCGAGCGTTTCTTGAGGTGGCTGCTCCGAGCATATACAATCCTTCCACACCGGCCTTGGCCGGGCGGCTCGTTCGGGGAATCAGGAGTTCTTTTCAACCGGGATTGCGAAAACGCTATGTTCGACGATTTTGAGCAACGGGACGAGCATCAGGATTTCGAGAAACTGAAAAAAATCATGGCGGAGACCGAGGTTCTCCGTAAGCCCTACGTCGGGATCGTGGCCGGCTACCACGACCTCGGATACCGGGTGCTGGGACCTGAGGCGGAGGAGGGAGCCGGATCGGTGCAAATCGCGGGCCGCTTGTTCGTCAGCCCGAAAATCATCTGGACCCCCGCCGAGATGGAGAAAACCTTCGGCGACCTTTTCGAGGACAAGGAAATGATGGACTCGAATCTGGTGGGCCGGGTGTTCGCATTTCCCAAGTCGATCTCGGGCAACTTTAAGATCGAGTCCGAGCATCTCAAGGTGACCCAGCACGAGTGGAGCCCCGACCTCTTGGTCGAGAAGGTCATGGATGAGTTGCTCAAAAAAGAGATCACCGACACCGCCGTGATCCGGACGCCGAACGTGCGCTTCTACCCGCTGGCGATCCAGCGCTTTATTCAGGAGATCCTGAGCGAGGAGTTTTCCTGAACCCGGGGGACGATGACTGAGCCCGAAGGACGAGGGAGCTGAAGATGCCGGGATTACCGAGATGGCGGCGCTTTGGCGCGAAGGCGGCGGCCGGTTTTCTTGGGCGCGAGGCGGGCCAGGCGCTCGTCGAGTATGCGCTGATCATCGCACTCGTCATCATTGTCGTCGTGGCGGCGGTGACCGCCTTCGGAGCCGCCATCGGCCCCCTGATAGCGGCGATCATACCGGCCCTGTAGGCGGGATATGGGGGGGCATTTAGGGTTATTCGCCTTTTAAGGCGGGCATTCCCAACAAACAGTCCGATTCGGGCTCTCCAGTCCACTGAACTGATCAAGTAGACGTTTTTCCGGGCAATTTACATGTATGTCGCGAGCGGTTTTTCCGCCGCTCCCCCTCTTTCGGGGGGCTCGCCTTTCTTCGAAGCGGCGGCGGTACCGGGTTTGATGATTCCGGAGTCCGCCTCTCTAATTAGCGGTGATTTCCGGAATTTCCGGTCAGCAAGCGGCCGATGAGGCCCCGGTTTCTGGCGATCAGCCAGTAGCCTCCCTCCACGATGAAAACGAAAGGCGCCGCCGATAGAAAGGCGGCGCTTTTTTTCCAGCCCAGCAAAGACAAAACCCCGAGGACGGCCCGCCCCGAGGAGAGCGCCCGCCCGTCCGGCGGGATGAACTGGATGGCGCGGCGGCACCTCGCCCCGAGGGCCGGGGTCATCGGAGGGGAGGGGATCTGCTGAAAAGGAAGGGCCAACAGGGCGCCGGCCCGGTCCTGGCGCTCCAGCCACCCGGCGCAGCTACGGCAGAGGGCGCAGTCTCCGTCCCAGAGAAGAACGGCCTTGGGGACGGGGGCGTTCACGGGGCCGTTGGCCGGGTCATTTTTCGGCGGGGAGCTCGAATATCCGGATGGCCGCCGGATAGTCCGGGCAGTGATACTCGCAGACACCGCAACCGACGCAGCCCTCGCCCATGACGGGGCCCCTTTTGTCCTCAAGGGTCTCCATCCGGATGGCGCTCTCTCCGATCGGACACCGATCGACGCAGTAGTCGCAGAACTCGTCCAGCCCCGACCAGGCGAAGCATTCCTCCCGGTCGATTTTCGCGATGCCGATGCGAATCGATTCTCTTTCGAGCGGTTTCAGCGCTCCGCTCGGGCAGGCTTTCATGCAGGCGAGATCGTCGCAGAGGACACAGGCCGCCACCGAGGGTTCGATCATCGGGGCATCGCGGCCGGGGTCGCCGTCCTTTCGCGGGACGAGAAGGAGGGCTTTGGCCGGGCAGGCCTCGGCGCAGGCCGCCCCTCCCTCGCAGAGCGAGAGGAATTCAGACTCGGGCGCCGCGCCGGGAGGCCGGAGGAGGGGAATGTCCTCGTCCCGGGGCATTCTTCTCGGGGGAGGTTCCTCTCGCGCCGCTTCCATGAACGTCCGCAGGAAGGAGAGGGGGCCTTCCTTGAAAAAATCCTTCCGGTCGATATTTTTTTCTTCCGGCATGGGGGCTCTCACATGGGGAGGCGGCGGCCGCCTCGTCCGGCAAATTAATTGCCTGATAGCGGCGAAATTGTCGGGCAATTGGGCGCCCCGAGGCAAATAGCTGTGAAAAAACAGCGGTTAAGACGAAGGCGACTGGCCCGGGTGGGCGAAAATTTAGTTTATGCTATTGATTTTAAATGAATTAGGGGAAGTGTATCGTATCTGGGCACTTTAACCCAAGTCCGTGAATTCATTAATGTTAGAGGCGAAAATTAAGCCTTTTCCACACTCTTTCCACTGATTCGGTGGGAAAAATCGGGGGAAAAAACGAAGGCCGAAAATGTTTTTTTAGGGTTTTCTGGTCTTGTATTGTAGTCCTTGAATTTGTGGAGGTTTCCGGCCCCCGAAAATCCGGGGGCCGGAATGTATTTAGGCTTCGGGCGAAGCGGCCCGCGCTAGTTCCCGAGAACGCCTTTGGCTATCTCGAGGAACTCCGCGTCGCTAAGCCAGGATTTCTTCTCGATAGACAATAGTTTCACCTGGTCGAGCATGGTGCGCATCTGCTCCTCCGTGGCGTCCAAGCCCATCTCTTTAAGCCTGATTTCGATCGATGGTTTGCCGCTCTTTTTGCCCAGAACGAACCGGTATTTCCTGCCGACAAATTCCGCCTGGACCGAATAGCCCACCCGGGGCTCCTTCTGAAGGGCGTCGATACCGAGACCGGTCTCGCGGATGTATGTGATCTCTCCCATGAGGGGCTTTTGCGCACCGAGACGCATCCCCGACAATTTCTCCACCAGTTGGGAGAGCTCCTCCAGTTTTTCGTATTTGATGGAGGTATCCACCCCCAGCATGGTCTTCAGGCTTACGGCCATCTCCTCAAGCGAGGCATTGCCGGTCCGCTCGCCCAGGCCGTTGGCACAGACATGGACCGTCTGCGCGCCGGCCTCCACTGCGGCCAGGGAGGTGGCGATGCCGCAGCCCAGGTCGTTGTGGGTGTGAACCTCGATGGGGATATCCACCAGACGCCCGAGCTCGCCGACGAGGAACCCCATGGCCCGGGGGAGGATGCAGCCCGTCGTGTCCACAACGCATAGAGAGTCGGGTTTCGCCTTCTCGGCCACTTCCCCCACCAGCCGCTTCAGGAAGTCGAACTCCGCCCGGGTCGTATCGAAAGGAAAGAAGTTGACAAAAAGGCCTTTGTCCTTGGCGTACTTCACCGCCGTGATGCTTCTTTCGATGATGTCTTCTTGGCTCCAGTTATACTGGTATTTGAGGCGGGGGAGTCCGCTGGGGACCTCGACGACGGCGCCGTCGGCGCCGCACTCGATGGCGCGGTCTATATCGGCGGGCATCGCCCTTGAGAAGGTCATTATTTTAGCGTTGAGGCCCAGCGAGGAGATCTCTTTAATCGCCTCCATGTCCTCCTTTGAGACGGCCGGCATGCCGGCCTCGATTCGATCCACACCTATCTCATCCAGCTTTTTGGCGATGGCCACCTTCTCATGTTTCCGGAAAACCACCCCGGGGGTCTGCTCCCCGTCCCGGAGGGTCGCGTCATGAATCTCGACCTTGGCGGGAAGGGAGAGATCTTTTCGCACATCCTCTTCCCAGTTGAACGGGCTCGTCCACCATTTGTCTTTCACATCCCAAGTCATTTCAGCCTCCTTTCACTCCTCGGGGAGGCCCGGGCCGGCAATATAAAAAGCGCCGCCCTCGGAGACCCCAGGGAATTCGCAGAACCCGCCATTCCCATGGCATCTGCCAAGAAATATGTAAAGGGCCGACCGGACATTTATCAATATATACCTTTTGACCTCCAAAGGTCACCGATCGCTATGTAGTCTTCAGCGGTTCATTCTCCTTCGGGAGCGACGATCTTGTTGCGCAAAATTCCGATTTTCTCGATCTCGCACTCCACCACGTCGCCCACCTTCATCACCCCGGAAGGCTCCATGAAAAGGCCCACGCCCTCGGCGGTGCCAGTGGCGATCAGATCGCCGGGGTAGAGGGTGAAGCCCTCCGAGAGGACCGAAACCACTGTCTCGACATCGAAGATCATGTCGTTGGTGTTCGAGTTCTGACGCACCTCGCCGTTCAGGCGGGTTTCGATGCCCAGGTTGTTGCCGTCGCCGGTCTCGTCCTTGGTGACGATCCAGGGCCCGAGGGGGCCGAAGGTGTCCAGCGCCTTGCCCTTGAACCATTGGCCGTGTCTGCGCTGGATGTCGCGGGCCGAGACCTCGTTCATGATGGTGTAGCCGTAAACGTGGTCCAGGGCCTTGTCCTTGGGGATGTCGACCCCCTCCCTGCCGATGACGATGACGAGTTCGCACTCGTAGTCCACATAATTCGTAATCGAATGGTGGACGATCTCTCCCTCGGGGCCGTTGTGGGACCCCGGCCACTTGCAGAAGAAAACGGGGATTTCCGGATAAGTGCCGGGCTGCTCGTTTCTTCTGTGCGCGCTCTCGTCGGCATGGCGCTTGAAGTTGAGCCCGACGGCGACGACGGGCCGCTTGAGTTCGGCGATGGGCGCGAGGAGCTTCACCGTGCCGAGCGGCTTGGGGTTGCCGTTCGTTTTCGGTGTTCCGCCGGCGGCGATGACCGCTGCGGCGTCGCCCGTTTCGGGCGCCACATCCTCGACCCCCGCCTCGGTCAGGACGGCGACGCGGGGCCCGTTACCGGCTTCATAGGTGAGGAGTTTCATGTTTTCTCCATTCGAAGGTGAATAGTCCATCGGCTCGCACCCGCGCGGCCGGAGGGCCTGCGGGCCTCCGGTATTTTCACTAAAATTCAATCCCTCTAATCAGTTCGGCTTGCCGTTTGGCCCCCGCGATCATGAAGCCCAGGTCGCTTCCGCTCAGGATGAAGCGCATCCCCTCCCTGATCCGCCGCTCGAGAATTTTGGGGTCGTAGGAGCCTCCCATGCCGGGGGTTTTTCCGTGTTTCTCGCAGGCGGCGAGCACTTGTTCATAGACCAGGTTCACCCTCGGGTGGTCGTGCTGGCCGGCGATGCCCATTCCCGTGCTCAGGTCGTTGGTCCCGATGAGCAGGACATCGATCCCCTCGACCGCGGCAATTTCGTCGGCGCGCTCTCCGGCCTCGGGCGTTTCGATCATCGCCACCAGGAGCATCTCCCGGTTTACGCTCTCAAGCAGTTCGTCCGAACCGAGCGGGGCGAAGGCCGCGTGGGGCAGTCCGCCGCCGTGGCTGCGGTGCCCTTCCGGGGGAAACTTGCAGATCGAAACGAGTTCGCGAGCCTCCTCGGCGTTGTTGACGTGGGGGAGGACGATGCCCTGCGCCCCGGCGTCGAGGACGCGCGTGCTCAGGTCGGCGTCCAGCGAGGCCACGCGGACGAGGGGGGTGATTCCTTGAGTGAGGGCGGCGATGGCGATCTGAGTGGCCGTCTCGAGGTTGAAAGGGCCGTGTTCCAGATCGATGAAAAGCCAGTCGTAGCCGCTGGCGGCCATGGTCATTCCGATCTCGACGGATTTGACGGCCCGGACACCGGAGCCGAGGGTCACCTTTCCCTCTAGGGATTTTCTCTTCGTCTCGTTAATGATGACGGACAAGGGAGTCTCCTTATTGTCGTGAGAATAACGGCGCGGCGAGAAAGCCGTGAGGCGATCGCGTATTCGGCGCAACCGGGAGCTTGATGGATACTCCATATATGCCCGGAAAGGCAAGCATTGCCGGGGGGGAGGCGCGGATTACCGGCTCGAAGGGCTTTTTTCGCGGCAAAGGTGGGCCGGATTTCATATTTCGGTTTGTTATGGCGGAAAATTCCGATTTCGGCACGATTTATGCTCTTCTATTGGGCAGGAGCTTTTCCCGGTTCGGGAAATATCGGGTATCATATTGAAAACAATTATTTTAGGGATTTTTAGGCGACTATAAGAGGTATTTCAAGAGACAATAATGTGACGGTACACCTTATCGGATAGTAATAATTTGCCGATAAGTTAATAAGGAGTATAGTGGGGGCGCCCAAGGTAGGCGCTGCTCACCGCCGCCTCAGGAGGGTCGATTCATGTCGGCCTTGAAATATCGTATATGGGCGCTTGTCTTGTCCGCTTTCGTTATCTCCGGATGTGTCTCCGCCCCGGTCAGTCCCAAGTCTGTGATTCCGCGCCCGGACGGGCGCTACGACAACCACGCCTACCTGGTGGATTCATCCCGGACGGAATTATCGCGGGTGGTCTCCTCCATCGTCACACTGAACACGCGGACCACTTTTACGCTCCCGGACGGCACCCCGTTCGAGAAAAAGCTGGTGGACAGCGGGGTGGTCGTCGGCGGCCGCTTCGTCCTCACCGTCGAGCACACCATCGGCCAGCACGAAATCGAGATCGAAACGCCCCTGGGCCCGATGAAGCTTCAGGCCGAGAAAATGGGGGAGAAGACCTCCCTTCGCCATACCGGGAGGGAGCATCCCCTTCAGGCGCTGGTGCGGAACCGCGAGGACGATATCGCCCTGTTCGAAATTCCGCCCGGCGTGCGCCCGCCCTCGTTTCCGTATTCGATGGGTGACAGCGACGATCTCCGGGTGGGCAATTACATCTATGTCGTGGGCAACCCCATGAACATGGGGGTGAACGTCCGCGAGGGCATCGTCAGCGCCTTGCGCGCCCCCCGGGAGGTATCGCGGGTGGACGCGAAGAACGAGAACGCCTTCATGGTGAGCAACGGCCTTTCTCCGGGCGACAGCGGAACCCCCGTCATCGCCATCCGGGACGGGCGATTCGAGATGGTCGGACTCTCCCAGGGGACTTTCATGGGGACCGGCCGCCTCGGCTGGGTCATCCGGATTAACGCCGTCCGGCAACTTCTCAAAAAGGCACGGGCCCTTCCGGAGGAGAGATGGGCGATGAAGCCGGCGCCGGTGAAAGTCGGGCCGGAAAGCGTCCCCTTCGCCGTCCCCTGGTTTTGGGGGCCTGTGAGCATCCTCCCCTAGAAGGCGCTCGATTCCCTGCTAACAACTGGAAATTCCTTCCGGGCAGGGGAGAAATTCTCCCCTCTCGCCCCGGGCTTGTCTCCGCGCTAGAATAGCCCCAATCATTTCCGCAGACGGCCCACGCCTTGCGTGCTTTTTTTGTGGTTTCGCGCGGCGCCCTTTTATCGGAAGAGGGCGGCTAGCGCTTAATAGCGCCAGGACTGGCCCCGTGGGATTTTGGAACCGGGGCCGGACGCAAAGGCGCCGGGCGAACTCTGCATCGAGGTTTACCGAGACACTACGGTTTTTCCGGAAGAGGAGGCGGGGTGGCAATATGTGCTCGATTAAGGTTTCGCCGAAAATGGTCCCAAAGGAAAGGCCCCGGGCGATGGTGAAAAATTTCGCCGTGGCGGCGGTTGTGGCGGCTGTGGCGCTCGTCCTGGTCTTTCCCGCGCCGGGCGGCTCCCAGGAGATTGAAGTGGGCGAGGTGATGAGCCGGATTGAGGGCGCCTATACCGAGGTGGTGAATTCCCTGCTGATCTTTCCCGTTCAGGAGATGGGTGACGAGGCGCCCTCCGACAAGATTAGCGAGCGCCTCGGGGAGATCGCGGAAACGGCCCGGCTGCTGCCCCGGATCGAAAACTACGAAGACGACAGTTCGTTTCGGAATTTCGCCGGCGGCCTCGAAAAACGCGCCGGCGAGATGGCGGCCCTCGCCAAAAAGAAAAGCCAGGCCGAATCGATCACGGCCCTTGCCCGCCTTCAGGCCGCGTGCCTGGAGTGCCACAAGAATTTCAGGTTCTAGCCGCCGCGCGTTTTGAGGACTTCCTGGATCTTGGCCAGCAATTCATTCAGTTCAAACGGCTTGGTGATATAGACGTCGCCGCTTCTGAGTAACCCCCGGGCGCGGCTATCATCCTCGCTGTAGGCGCTGGCAAAAATGATTTTCACTTCCGGTAGCGCTTCCCGGAGGTTCTGGCTTCTACCCGCTTTCCCAGAACGGCGTTCAGTGACCTGATTTCCTCCTCGGCCGCGATTTGCTGAGTAAGGTCTTTGTGGATGCTGCTAGTGGCGATAATATTCCCGGCCTGGTCCTTGATGGGAGACAAAGCGATATTTACGGGTATCCGCTTGTCGCCTTTTCCCAGGCGATAAGAGTCGAAATGAACCGGGTTTCCGGTGGTGCGCATTTGCTTTCCGAACGAATAATCGTTACTGGTATCTTCGGTCAACATAAAATCAAAGTTCTTCCCCATCACCTCCGACTTTTCGTATCCATACAGTTTTTCGTCCATGGTCCCCGTAGTGCGAAAGATTAACGATTGCGAAATGGTTTCAGCTTTGGGCCGGCAGGGCAAATCCGGGTTTCTCCCGGGGGAGCATCAGGGCGATTACGACGCCCGCCGCGAGAGCGGCCGGGAGGATCCAAAAAACCCGAATCAGCCCGAAGTGCTCCGCCGCCGCCGCAATCGGGGCCGAGGTGAAGCTCGCTATCAGCCAACCGCTGCCCAGGGTGAGCGAGCTGGCGAAGGCCCTGTGGTCCGGCAGGGTTTTCTGGGCCAGGGCGACGGAGACGCCCATCGGAATGAAATTGCCCAGGCCGATGACGGCCAGGGAGAAAAACGCATAATCGAGCGGAAAAACGAGAAACGCGATCATCCCCGCCAGGGCGATGGCCATGCCGAAGGCTATGACGGAGCGCTTTTCGATGCGATCCCCCCATATCCCGCCGGCCATGACGCCGACCGCCCCGCTGGTGAAAAGAACGGTGCTGGCGAAGCCGCCGCTCCAGAGTCCCTTCCCCGCGTCCACGAAAAGGGTGGGCAGGAACCCGCTGAGATTTCCCATGATGACCGACCGTACGATGGCGAGCCCGAAAAGAAGGGAGATCGGCTTGCGCACCCGGACAATCGCGGCCCAAACCCCTCCGGAGGCGCTCTTTTTTTTATCCTTCGGCCCCGGAGGCTTGGGCAGTCCCCAAACGATTAGCGCCATCGTTCCGAGGGCGACGAAAACATATAGCCAGAGCCACTCCATGCCCAGCCGCGTCGCGATCCCGAGGACGATGATGGGACCCAGGGCGAAACCCATCCGCCCTCCGGTGACGAATACGCTGACGGACAGGCTGGCGTGCGCCTCGCTCAGCCGCCCGGCGCGGGCGCCCATGTCCGGATGGCACAGGCCGAAGAGCAGCCCCCCGGCGGGAATGGCGGCAGCCACACCCCAAAAAACCGGCGACCAACCCAAGGCGGTGAAAGCGATCGAGGTTCCGACGATCCCCACCGCCAGCCACGGCATCCGGGGCCAGCGGTCCACCATCAGCGCGGTCAGCGGCTGGCTCACGGCGCTGGTGAGCGACTGGATCGAAATGAGAATTCCCGCCGTCGCCAGGGTGAACTGGAATTTCTCGCGGAGAAGGGGGATCAGCGGTGCGAAAAACGTCGCGTGCGAGTCCACGACGAAGTGAACGAGAAACAGGATGCCCATCGCCCCCCAGGGGGCGGGGCCAAGGGATTTACCCGGCTCCGGTTCGGTACTCATTTACCACCAAGGAGACCCTTGAGCGCGTCCCCGGCGCTCTTCGCTCCCTTTTCAAGGCTGCCGAGCGCCCCTTTCGCGCCTTTTTCTATCATCTCCGCGGCGCCCTTTATCCCCGCCTTGGCGGCGCCGGCCAGTTTGTCGAGCCCGAGCGGGACGATGGCCTTGGTGGTTTGCCGCCGGATGGAACTGATCACCTTCTCGGCGATTTCGCCGGGCGAAGCGCCGCCCTGGCTTTTGCCGATATTCTTTATATGAATGTCGGGGAGACCCGCGCCCAGTGTTTTTCCCTGAAGAAAGCCCGCGCTGACGTTCACCTTGCCGCCGCGGATGTAGAGATTTTCGATGATGGGTTTCGTCCCATCGCCCGCGCCGGCTTTTTTCTGCTCGGCCGGGGCGCTCTTGAATTTCGCCATGTAGGCGTTCACGTTCCGCTGGATGGCGTCGATGTTGCTGCCTCCTTCGCTCAGCTCGTAAATGACCTCGGGCGAGGCGATGACGATTTTCTTGATGACGACGGGGTTTTGGGTGATCGTGTCGGTGTCGAGGCTGACGCTGATTTCGCCGAGGCGCAGGGCGTATTCAGTCTTGAATCCACTCGTGTTTCCGACGCTGAGCCCCCGCAGGGCGCCCTCGCCGGAGGTGATGGAGATCTTCGCCTCCTTGAGGCGGACCCGGGTCCGGGTGATCTCCGAGCCGAATTTCTCCACCCCGGCGGCGACGAGCGAGTCGAGAGAGGAGATGAGAAAAAATACAGAGCCGCCGATAACGATGACCAATACAACTGCGCCGATGAGTAGCCATTTTTTCATCTGGTGGTCTCCCTCCAGGCAAATGGGATATATGCCTGCTCTTCGAGGCCGGCTATTCCTCGTCTTCCTGGCGGTGGATCTGGCTCATTTTCTTCGCCCGCCCCGCGGAGTAGACCATGCAGCCGACGGGGTAGTTGTAGGGGCCGTGCCAATTACCCGCGCCGCCGCCGTACACATAATCTCCCCGCTTGAGCACCTTGCCGGCCACGTGCATCTCGCCTTCGAGGACGAGGGTGCTGTGGTAGTAATCGTGTTCGTGCCTAGGCTCGGTGTATCCGGGAGGAAAGCGAACGAATTTATCGACCCGCTCGGAAACCTCGTCGGAGGCCTCGGCGATGATCTTCGCCTGGAGGCCGGGCGGAAGCCCGAGGATCTCCTCGCCGTCCTGCCATTCGATCTCGTCCGTGTTGATGGGCATGAATTTTTCGGACTCTTTCACCGGCGCTTCCTCCATTTCGGGAAAAAGGGACTGGTCAATGTTCCAAGGATAGGCCCGGTTTAACACTTTAAAGGGCAATTCCCAAGGGTGGGCGGCCCCCTTGGACTGAAAAATGGGGTGTCCCGCCGGGCGAAATTCCCTTGAATCCCCGTTCTCTTGTTGTGTTCGTAACTTTACCCTTGTAAACTGTAATAAGTTTGCCCGTGAATTCGTGCGGGGAATATTTTTACGCCTTTAGAAGGGGCCCTTCTCTCTTCTTCAAGTATGCCGCCTGGGTCGCTGTTTATCTTCGTACGGCCGTTATATTTAATGCCTTCCTCGACGAAGGCCGGGAGAAATACCGTAATGGCAAGTATTGACGAGGTCGTAGCCGGCGAAATCCTTCCCGCCAAAGAAGCCATTTCCATGCTGGATCAGGTGGACCTGGGCCCGACGATCGATATTCCCGAGATTCCGCCCGAGGCCGATCCGGATTCCACGCCGCTTGAAGAGCGCGAGTGCCTGAAGAAGGAAATCATGCGCCTCAAAACCGAGCGCAACGCCATCGTCCTCTCGCACAATTACGTCCAGAGCGACATTCAGGACGTATCGGACGCGGTGGGCGATTCCCTTTTCCTGGCGCGGGAGGGGGCGAAGTCCGACGCCGATGTCCTCTGCGAGCCGTCGGTCCTGTTCATGAATCAGATTCTCGCCGCGATGAAGAAACCCCACCAGACGGTGCTCGCGCCGGACCTCGGGGCGGTCTGCTCCCTCGCGGCCCACGCCGACCCCGAGCGAATCCGAGAGTGGAAAGCTAATCACCCGCGAGGGCTGGTGATCAGCTACGTGAACACCTATCTCGACGTGAAGGCCGAGAGCGACTACTGCTGCGCCTCGGCGAACGCGGCGATGGTGCTCGAGCATGTCCTCACCCACTCCGACCCCGATCAGCCGATCCTGTTTCTCCCCGATGTTTTTCTCGGTTTTTTCGCGGCCAAGTTCATCGAGAAGAGCGGCTACCCGCTCGACCGGCTCTGGCTGATGCTGGGCGCCTGCCATGTGCACGAGGCCATCCGCCCGCACCACGTCAACGAGCAGATGCGCCTCCACCCCGAGGCGGCGGTGGTGGTGCACCCCGAGTGCGGCTGCACGAGCGCCTGCATGCGCCAGGTGACGACGGGGCTTGTCCCCGAGGATCTTTTGCAGTTCCGCTCCACCCAGGGGATGGTGAAGCTGGTCCGGGAGGTGCCCCAGGAAACCATTATCGTGGCGACCGAGGTGGGCAACCTTTATCCGATGTCGAAGGCGGCCCCGGAGAAGACGCTCGTTCCGGCGAGCCGCGAGGCCCTGTGCGCCTTCATGAAGCAGAACACGCTGCAAAATCTCTACATATCGCTCCGCGACATGGTGCATGAGGTGGAGGTGGACCACGATCTCGCCGAGCGGGCGAAGGTCCCCATCGAGCGGATGATTTCAATCGGCTGACGCCGCCCCGGACGCCGACATGGCCCAGCCGCAGGTTGCGGCCCGGACGTTGTCCGGGCACCCCAAATAAATCTCAATAACGGAAGAGGATACAACGGGTGGATATTCGGGCGAGAGTGCGGGAGTGGCTACTCGACGATCTGGGCCATGCGCCCTTTCAGATCGAGGCGAGGAGCGAGCCCGTCTCTGAGGCGGAGATTCGGGCGAAGTCGGAGGGCATCCTCGCCGGAGGGCCCTTCCTCGGCGTTATCTTCGAGGAGACGCAGCGCCTCCTCGCCCTGGACAGCCCCGCGCCCGTCGATATTCGCCGGGAAAAAGAGGACGGCGATGCCATCCACCCCGGAGACCTGCTCGCCGTGGTGCGCGGGCACGCCCAGATACTCCTCAAGGCCGAGCGGACGGCGCTGAACATCCTCTCCTACGTCTCCGAGATCGCGACTCACACAGCGCGCACCGTGAGCCGGGTCGGCGAGTTTCCCGAAACCTTCCGGGGGGTGCTCGACACGCGGAAGGGCCGGCCGGGGCTCATGTATTTTGAAAAATACGGGGCCCGCGTCGGCGGCGGAGTGAACCACCGCCTCGGCATGTTCGACGGCGATATGATCAAGGACAACGACATCAAGGTGGCGGGCTCCATCGGGGCGGCGGTCGACGCCCAGTGGGGAAAGCGCTACATGGTGGACGCCCAGATCGAGGTCCAGTCGCTCGGGGAGCTCGACGAGGTGATGGCGGACGGGCGGGTCCACATGATCCTCCTCGACAACATGGACACCGAAACCCTCCGGGCCGCGGTCGGCCGGGCCAGGGAGCGGGGCGCCGCCTCCCGGACCGGGAAGCGCTACATCCTCGAGGCCTCGGGGATCAAGGGCGGCGACCTCGCCGAGATCGCCCGCACCGGTGTGGACTACATCTCCACGAGCGCGATGGTGCGCTCGGCCCCACCCCTCGATTTCAACATGAAGATCACCCGGGTGCTCTAGCCCCGGCCTCTCAGTCCAGTCCCAGCCTCGTCGTAGCCGGGCCCTAGCCGGTAACCTCCCCTGGAGGCCCGTAAAAAATAATTGAGGTGAGCGTCATGCGGCGGTTGTTGATCGGTCTTTTGGTGGTTTTGGTTTTCACCGGCGTATCTTTTGCCCAGCCTCCCGGTCTTCTTGTTAAAAAAGGCGCGGTTATTATCACCGTGCCCGGCATCGAAACGGGCGGGACCGGCATCGAGCGAGGCAAGACCACCGGGAGCGAGCCCCGGCGCAGCCGGAGCGTTCGCCTCGCCGTCGAGATCGCCGACACCCCCGAGGCCCGGCGGCGGGGGCTGATGCACCGGGCGAGCCTCCCCGAAAGCGCGGGGATGCTCTTCATCTACCCCGCGAGCGGCCCCCGCGCGTTTTGGATGAAGAACGCCCTCATCCCCCTTTCGGTCGCCTTTATTTCATCCGGTTGGCGCATCACCGAAATCATCCGGATGAACCCGCCCGCGGGTAACGCCGACCCACTCACCTATCGCTCCCGGAAACCGGCGCGCTACGCCCTCGAAGCGAACCAGGGCTGGTTTAAAAGAAACGGCATCGGGGCCGGCGCGCGGGTGAGGGTGGAGTAGGGGGGGGGAGTACATCCGGTAGCAACCTGATTGTCAGCGTTTTCGTCCTTCCTTCGAGTATATCTCCGAGCCGTCTTTGCGCCGTGATTTTTTGGGCAGGAGCTGCCTCAAAAGTGTCTCGGCGCTCTTGATGAGGCTCTCCGAGAGAGGCGCCGCCAGGTGGAGGAGAAAGAGGTCATGATTTGCTAAACACTTATTATTCCCGCAATATTCCGGTACGTATCTATTTCGTGGATTGAGGGTATCCAATCCGCCGGTCTTTTCTACAACCCATTCATACATGGGAGGAGGGAACATGAAACGTTTATTGACAGTGATTCTGTTAGCTATCGCCGTTCTTGCTTTCGGGGCCGCGCCCGACAGCGAGGCGGCCAAACGGGGGGGAACCCTCAAAATCGGAATGGAGGGGAACATCCCTCACATGGACGGGACCATCGCCCTGGGCACCCCCATCAAATTCTACCGTGAGACGATGGGCGCGGGGCTACTCCTGCTCAACGATAAACTGGAAATCGTGCCCGACCTCGCCAAGTCGTGGAAGGTCTCGGACGACGGCCTGACGATCACCTTCAAACTCCACGAGGGAGGGACGTTCCACGACGGCACGCCGCTCGACGCCGCCGCCGTGAAGTGGAACCTCGACCTGATCAACGGCCGTCTCGTGCCCTCCTGGCTGAAAAAGGCCCAGAAGAAAAACCCCAAGCTCAAGTTCCGATCCAGCTACCGGCTATACCTCTACCAGATCAAAAAGGTCGATGTGGTGGACAAATACACCGTCCGCATCCATCAGGCGAAAGTCGGCCGGGCCCAGACGCTGCCCGCCCTCGCCGGCTACTTCACGCGCCTGATTCTCGTCTCGCCCACGGCCTACGACAAGGCCGGCTACAAGTTCAAGAAACACCCCATCTTCGCCGGGCCTTTCAAGATGGTGGAATACAAGCCCAAGCGCCACGTCATCATGGAGCGCCACAAGGGCTACTTCCTGAAAAACCGGCCCCACCTCGACCGGATTGAGGTGTACTACATGCCGGACGCCAACCAACGGCTGAACGCCCTGCGCTCGGGCCAGATCGACGTGATCCTCAACGTCCCCAAGGGACTTGTCAAAACGCTGAAGCGCTCGAAGAAAGTAAAGCTCTACTCCGGCAAGGCGGCAACCACCTTCGCCTTCCCGATCAACAACCAGCGCGGCCCGTGGAAGGACATCCGCGTCCGCAAGGCGCTCGTCTGCTACGGGGTGAACCGCAAACTCATCGTCAAAACCGCTCTTCGCGGGCTGACCATTCCGTGGGCGACATTTTCGGCGCCGGGCTCTCCGGACGCGATCGATCTCACCTCGGAGTGTCCCTTCGACCCGGCGAAAGCCAAAAAACTGCTCGCCGAGGCGGGATTCGGGTCTTCAAAGCCGTTCAAATTCGTCATGACCATCAACAACACTGACCCCACCTTCGTCGATATCGCGCAGATCATGAAAACCACCTACGGATCGATGGGCGTGAAGATGGACATCCGCGTGGTGGACCGGGCGACATGGGTGACCCTGTTCGTGCGCAAGCGGAATACGGATATGACGCTCCAGGACACCGTTCCCGTTCTCGACACGAACTCGAACAGCCACACGTTCTATTCCAAGACACCGCTCGACTACTATATGATGAAGGACCCGAAACTCGACGCGATGGTCGAAGAGTGGCGCTCCACCCTCGACCGCAAGAAGCAGAAAGCCGTCAGTCACAGGATGCAACGCTACATGTTTGACAAAGCCTATTACGCCGGACTGGCTGGCTCGCCCTACATCCAGGCGACGAGAACCTATGTGAAGGGATGGACATACCTGAACAAGCTGGCTTTCGACCTGAAAGATGTTTGGCTCGATAAGTAAGGCCAATAGCAACGCATGAAGACATATGTTATTCGCAGGCTCTTGTTGTTGATCCCCACCCTCTTCGGGATCACCCTAATCGTCTTTTTGGCGATGCAGGCGATTCCCGGAGATCCGGTGGAGGTCTATCTCGGCAGTTTTTACGACGAGGCGACCGCGAAATCCATCCGCGCCGAATACGGCCTGGATCAGCCGATTCTCACCCAATACGTTCGTTGGGTGGGACGGCTGGTCCAGGGAGACTGGGGCAAGGAGGTTCTCTCGGGCGATCAGGTCCTCCTCCGGATCACGGAGCGCCTGTGGGTGAGCGCCGAGCTCATCGCCGGCGCCATGATCGTGGCCCTCATCATCGCCATCCCCGCCGGCATCGTTTCCGCTGTCCGTCCCTACACGGGAATCGACTATACGGCCATGACGGGGGCGATGATGGGCGTGTCGATCCCCGAGTTTTTCGGCGGAATCCTGCTCGTACTTCTATTCTCGCTCCAGCTGGGATGGTTGCCGGTGATGGGATACCGTCCCTTGTCCGACGGTGCTTGGGAGCATCTATCGCATATGATCATGCCCGCCTTCACCCTCGGCTTCACCCGGGCGGGCATCCTGACCCGGCTGGTGCGGAGCTCCATGCTGGAGGTCATCAGCCAGGACTACATCAAGACGGCGCGCTCGAAAGGAATATCGGAATTTTTCGTCATCAACACACACGCCCTTAAAAACACTCTCATCCCCGTCGTCACGGTCATGGGCCTTCAGGTGGGATTCCTCGTCGGCGGGACCATTGTCATCGAGACGGTATTCTCCATCCCCGGCCTGGGGCAGTACGGCATCTCCGCCATCGCGAGCCGCGACTATCCCGCGGTGATGGGATTTATCTTGATCTCATCCACCGTATTCGTTCTGGCCAATCTGATCGTCGATTTCACGTACGCTCTCCTCGATCCGAGAATCCGCTATGGCAGCTGAACGGGAAGCGCCCCGCGTCGACGGGGCGCATACGGAGGAGGACCAGGAGTTCGAGGGCATGTCCGCGATCCTATGGCGCAAGATGCGGCGCAACAAATCGGCCATGGCCGGATTGATGATCATCGCCCTCTTGCTCTTCCTGGCCGTCTTCGCCGATTGGATAGCGCCTTTTTCCTACGAGAATCCCGCGGGAGAAGGCCTTCAGACCCCCTCCTGGCGGCATCCGTTCGGAACCGACGGAATCGGCCGCGATATGTTCAGCCGGGTTATCCACGGCACGCGCGTTGCCCTTTTCATAGGATTGGGCTCCATCGTCCTGGCTATCACGGTGGGGATACCTCTCGGAGTCTGCGCCGGTTATTACGGCGGATGGTTCGACATGACCGTGATGCGCCTGATGGACCTGTTTCTCGCTTTTCCCATCTTTCTGTTGGCCATTCTGATCATGGTGATCCTCGGACCGAGCACCGCCAACGTCGTCGTCGCGCTGGCGTTCGTGCGAATACCGATCTTCGCCCGCGTGGTGCGCGGAAGCGTCCTCGCCGTGAAGGAGAAGGAATATGTCGAGGGCGCGAGGGCCGTCTCCTCGCCCGACTTTCATATTCTTTTCCGGCACATTCTTCCGAACTGCATGGCGCCCATTATCGTCACGGCGAGCCTCTCCATCGCATTCGCGATTCTCGTCGAGGCGAGCCTCTCCTTTCTCGGCCTCGGCACCCAGCCCCCCGTCCCTTCGTGGGGCTTTGATTTGAAGCAAAATCTCATCTCGCTCGAGGACACCGCCTCTATCGTCGTCGCGCCGGGCCTGGCCATCATGTTCACCGTCCTGGGTTTCAACCTTTTAGGCGACGGCTTGCGCGATGCGCTCGATCCCCGGACCATTGAATAGTGATCGCGCGGACCTTTGATTTGAAATCAAGCGCCTGGATTTTTCGGGTGCGCTCCGCTCGGGTGTGCTCCGCGAAAATATCATTCATGGGAAAGCCCCCGGTTCTCCGATTGCGTCCCCGCGTGAGGCGCCGCCCGAGGAAAGGCAAACAGACCGGAATTTGAGGAATGAGGGGCGTTGCCGCATAATTCCGGAAAAATAACACTCTGACTGAAAGAGGATGCGCCGGATGCCCGAGCCGGAACTCGACGATATTCAAAAACAACTGAGGGACACCGTGCGGGATTTCATGGCCCGTGAGGTGGCCCCCGTTTGCCGGGAGATCGAGGGGAGGTCCGATCCCTCGGCCTGCATGCCCTGGGACCTGATCCGGGCGGGCTCGCGCCTCGGACTCCGGACCCTCGCCCTTCCCGAGGAGTGGGGGGGCGTCTCGGCGGGCGTCCTGACCCGCGCGATCCTGCTCGCGGAGATGTGCCAGGTCGATCCCGGCCTAGCCAAGTGCTTTTATTCCAGCTGGCGGGCTTCTCTTCTTCTTTACCACCTGGGCGCGCCCGCGCAGCGCGAAAAATTCCTGCGGCCCTTCGTCCGGGACGACGCCTACTGCTTCGCCACCGCCTTCACCGAGCCCGGCGCGGGCTCGGACAACCTGATTCCCTCGGATGACCCCGGCCGGGGACTTAAGCTTTCGGCCCGGCGGGAGGGAGACGATTGGGTGCTCAACGGCCGAAAACAGTGGGTCTCCCTCGCCGGTTTCGCCCGGTGCCTTCTCGTTTTCGCCCGGACGGACACCGGTGTTCCCGTCCACCGGGGCTCGACGCTCTTCATCGTGCCCGCCGAGTGGCCCGGCGTCGGCTTTCCCCGGGTGGACGACAAGCTGGGTTTTCGCATGTACCCGAACGGGGACATCACGTTCGAGGATGTGCGCCTCCCGGCGGACCACCGCCTCGGCGAGGTTGACGGCGCCTGGGCGGGCGCCGGCCGCCTTTTCGCGGGCGCGGTAGACTATCCCGCCACGAGTCTCGGGCTCTCGAAGGCCATGTACGGCATAGCGCTCGATTACGCCCGCGGCCGGGTGCAGGGGGGAGCCCCCATCGTCGAGCATCCGACGGTGGGCTCGCTCCTCGCCGAGATGCGCATGCACATCCACGCCATCGAGGGCTATCTATGGGACACCGCGCGGGCCATCGACGGCGGGGAGCCGTTCGACCCGAACCACACCTGGCTCCTCAAGGTCCACTGCGACCGGGCGGCGGTCCAGGTGATGCTGGGCGCGCTGGACGTGACGGGCGGCAACGGCGTCATGAAAGCGTTCCCGCTCGAGCGGTTCTGCCGCGACGTTCTCACCTCGCTCCACAGCGATGGAACCGGGAGCCTGAACCTCCTTCGCACGGCGCGGGGGCTGGCCGAGGAGAGCCGAAAAAGCCGCTGACGCCTTCCCCTGCCGCCCACCGCCGGGCGGCGAGCGGCGTGTGGCGACCCGGATTTCGATCTATATTGACAAAGAAAGCCCGGCATCAAGGAAAGCCCGGCTTCGGTATTTATCCAAAATCCCAAAGGAGATTAGCCATGATCACCGCCATCGTATCGGCCCCCCTTCCCGAGGGCCTCACCCTCGAGCAGTACACGGAAAACACCATGAAGATCGCCGAGCGCTTCCGCACCATCCCCGGCCTGGTCAGGAAGAATTTTCTTTTCAGCGCGGACGAGGGCAAGGGCGGCGGCGTCTATCTCTGGGAGAGCCGTGAGGCGGCTGAGGCCTGCTACGCGGGCGTCTGGCGCGAGAACTTCATCAAGGCCTTCGACGTCGATCCCACCATCGTCTACTACGACACCCCGGTTGTCGTCGATAACGCCGCCGGGGAGATCAGGACGGCGGCGTAGAAAAGAAGCGGGAGCCGCGATGAGCGAAGATGTGAAAAATCACGAACCCCTCGGCCTGGCTCTCGTGGGCTGCGGCATGATCGGTCGCACCCGGGCCCAGATCGCGCGTGAGTCCGGCGGCCTCGGCTGGCTGGGCATCTGCGACCGGGACGAAAAAACCGGCAAGGCGTTCGCCGAGGAAATACAGGCCGACTTTTTCACGGCGGACTACCGGGAGCTGTTCGGCCGCTCCGAGGTGAATGCCGTCATCGTCGCCACGGATGAAAAAAACCATCTGGAGCCCGTGCTCGCCGCCGCGGAGGCCGGCCACGCCATCATGGTCGAAAAACCGCTGGCCATCGATGCGCGCGACTCGGCCCGGGTCCTCGAGACGCTCCGGTCCACCGGCGTTGACGCCGTGGTGGGCTACACCCGCCGATTCCTCCGCCGTTTTCTCACGGCGAGGGAAAGAATCATGACGGGCCAACTCGGGGATATTAGCTCGATGACGACCCGGGCGTTCATGAACCGGATCGCCTCGACCGCCATCGTCGAACGCGCGGACGACCCCGGAAAATTCACCCCCATGGTGATCGCCGGGACGCACACCCTGGACCTCTCGTTGTGGTTTCTCGAGGAGAAAACCCCCACCAAAGTCTACGCAAGCTCGGTCTCGAAAACGATGGCTCCCCTCGGCACCAAGGACGCCACCTTCGGTATCGTCACCTTCGAGGACGGCGCCATGCTGAGCATGACCATCAACTGGGCCCTGCCCGAGGTCTGGCCGGGCTCGGTGTGCAGCAACGAGTTCGGAATCGTGGGGACCGAGGGGGTGCTCACCATCGACGACACCCACCGCGATCAGGTGCTCGCCACCGAAAAGGGCCAGCCCGCGGGCTACACCCCCGACATCAGGCGAAACGTCGATTTCCTCGAAAGCTATCCCGCGGGCGACTTCGCCTTCGGCCAGCACTGGGGGCCCATCCGGGACGAAACCCTGACCTGGCTCACCCGCGTACGGACCGGCCGCGACACCACGCACGCCACCGCCGACGACGGGCACCGCAACCTGGTCATCTCGAAGGCCATGGATCTTTCGGCCAGGCGCGGCGAGGCCGTGCGGCTTCCCGTCGCGCCCAAAGAACTCGAGGAATAGTCCTCCGGGCCGATTCTCCTGTCCCTCCCGGCGCCGGGGTGCTACGCCCTGGAGGTCAACGGGGGCCGGTTCGTAATGAACGGCGCCGGGGATGTGAAGTTTCTTGTGTACGGAAACGATCTATGGCGCGACCCAAGGGTTATCCTCCGGGGGCAGGAGGCGGCTGACGGGGCTATAAAAGTCTTGCCCGACATGTCGGGAATTTCGGTCACATTCAACATCAAGGACCTCCCGAAGTTTGTCCCGAAAACGGGGAATTATCTGACGGTGCTGACCCGGAGCGGCACCGCGCGCTATCTAATCGAGTTGGTGTCGTGCGAGAAAAAGGCGCCGCCCGAGCCCAAGCCCGAACTCGAGCCCGCGCCTGTGCTCGCGCGCGCGCCCTTCTCTTCGTCCGCGAATGTGAAGGGGAACCGGTTCGTCAACGACGGGGAACTGACCATCGTTGTGGACGACGTCGCGAATCTTCCGTCCGCCTCGTATGAGATACATATAGGGTTGAGACCCGCTTCGGCGGGAGGCGCCGTGAACTGGGTAAGGCAAAAGGTGGCAGCCATATCGCCGGACAGAAAAGCGTACTCAGGAAAAATCGCACTACCTTTGAATGATGAGGGAATCTGGAAGCATAAGGATACTCTTAACTTCAAATACGGGGCCAAGGGAGCGCTACTCGAGGCGGGTCTCTTGTTCGTCCTGCGGCAGGATTTTAATCCGGCGGAACTGATCGCCAGCAACGCGATAGTGTTGTACCCCTCGCCCGACGAAGCGATGCTTAGTCTTGCCAATCAGGACAAAAAGATTTCAAAGCTGTCGGATAAGGTTGTTTTCAAGCTTCCCGCTAATTTTCATCGCGCCTATCCCAAACTCGCCTCCGGAGCGGCGATCCTCAGGGCGAAAGTGAAAAGTAACGGCGCTCCGGTCAAAGTGGAGGCAAAATCCCCGACACGCAACGCCCGTGAATGGAAGGTGAAACTCAAGACAAATAAAAAAATCGAGGGCGGTGAAGTGACCCTGGAATTTTATTTCATCGATAACAGGGGGAGAAAATTGTTCTCGCCCGAAGTTCCCGAGATCAAGGGCGATTTGACGATTTTGAAAATCTCGTAATCCGGCGCCCGATCACCGCGCTGGAATTACTCCCGCGTCAGCGCCCGTAAGCCAAGTGCGCGGGTGAGGCGAATATGGCCCCCGTCCGGACTCCACCGGGCGGGGGTTGTCGTTCGAGACTTCCCCCCCCGGCCTCCCCAGCGGGGGAGTTTTGCGCTCTCCCTAAAACAGGAGTAAAATATCCTCATTACGTCGCTCAACGGGTTTGTTCGATAAAAATTTAGGCGGTGTGCGGGAGGGAGATAGGGATGGCGGTCAACTACGAGGTCGGGCCGGAGTACCGGCGCTTCAACCAGAAGAACAACGTCATCATGCGCTCGGCGTGGGACCCGGCGCTCGACGATTACAGCGAGCGTAGCAAACAGGCCATCACCGGGCACATCGAGAAAGGAGACCGGGGCTTCGGGCACCTGGACTTCGCCTTCGACACCGGGGCGATGGCCGTCGTCTCATCGTTCGGAACGGGAATCAACCGGCCCAACTCGGGCTTCACCTCCTGGGAGCCGCTCTCGACCTCGAACGAGCGCGAGGTGCCCGAGGAGCTGAAAGTCGACGGAGCGGGGAGCCCGGCCGAGCTTCAGAGCAAAGTGCGCCGCGTCGCCCGCTACCTCGGGGCCGACCTCGTGGGCTTCACCCCGCTCGACGAGCGGTGGGTCTACTCGAACCACTTCCTGCCCGGAAAGGGGGAGGACGGAAAAGGGGAGAACCCGCCCGTCGAGTTTCCCCAGGGGTGCGACCAGGTGATCGTCATGGGCCTCGGGATGGACCACGACATGATGGCCACGGCCCCGACCGCCATCATGATGACCGAAACCCACCGCAACTATTCGAACATGGCCGCCCTCTCGGGCTCGGTGGCGCAGTTCATCCGCGCGATGGGCTACACGGCGATTCCCTCGCTGAACGACACGGCGCTCAACGTCCCGCTCGCCATCGACGCGGGGCTCGCCCAGCCCAGCCGCCTCGGGCCCGCCATCACGCCCGAGTTCGGCCCTCGGGTGCGCTTATGCAAGGTCATCACCGACATGCCGCTCGGCGCGGTGAAGAACCAGCGCGACTTCGGGGTGATCGAATTCTGCGAGGTGTGCGAAAAATGCGCCGACTCGTGCCCGGTGGGCTCGCTCCCCTCGGGCCCGCGCACCACCGAGGGCACCAACATCTCGAGCAACCCGGGCGTCCTCAAATGGTACGCCAACTACGAGTCCTGCCGCCGCTACTGGGCCCACGTGGGCACCAACTGCGGCATCTGCATCCGGGTTTGCCCCTTCAACCACGGGAAGGGCTTTCACCACGCCATCGCCAAATGGCTGATTACATTCCGCTGGAAATGGATCAACCGCCTCCTCGTCAGGATGCACGGCTGGCTCGGCTACGGCGAGCAAAAAGACCCGGCGTTCTTCTGGAACGGTTCGGGCGGCTAGACCCGGCCGAGTAGACGCATTCGTTGTCATTCCGAGCGAGCGCAGGGAGAGAGGAATCTGCTTGGATGGGCAAATAGCAGATTCCTCGCGCCGATGGCGCTCAGAATGACAACCTAAAACAACAAACCCCCGCCAGGGATCCCTGACGGGGGTTTTTGTTGCTTGGGTTTGGTCTTTCCCTCCAGCCTTCTCCCGGCGGGAGAAGGAGCAACTACCCCTCCTTCACGTAAATCTCGCTACCGCCCTTCTTGAATTCCTCGGCTTTTTACTTGAGTCCCGCCTGGAGGCCGGCATCGCCGGCCATCTCGAGTTTGGCGGCTTCTTCTCTCTTTACTCGAAATAAAGGGGAAAACCAAAAGACCCCTACCCAAACGGATTGGGGGCCTTGCTGTTTTCGCCGCCATTCGGGGTCGCCGGAGGGGAATGTCGCCATCAAGGGCATCGAGGAGGCTACTTTGCTTTTCTCCCGCCGCCGCCGCCCCGTTTGATGGGCGCCTGCGTCATGGCCAGGGCCGCGGTTTTTTTCTCCGCCGGGGTGACATTCTTCGCCGCCGCGGCCGATTTTTTGTTCTCTAGAAGTTGCCTGAGATTTGAGACTGGTTTTTTACCTGTTTGTTTTTTGCCTTTTGCCATTTTGAATCCTCAATTCCGGGGCATCCGTTCATTTACTGCAAATACACCGATACGCTATACGCGCCGTATGTGTCATCAGGAAAAAAAAGTAAGGGAATAACAACCCCTCGCCAGGGTCCGGCCCGGACGGGGGGTGTTTATTCTCGGCGGTGGATTGAGTCTTACGCCTCATCCTTCACATAAATCTCGGACCCGCCCTTCTTGAATTCCTTGGCTTTTTCCTGCAATCCCGCCTGGAGGCCGGCATCATCGGCCATCTTGAGTTTGGCGGCGTAGTCGCGGACGTCCTGGGTGATCTTCATCGCGCAGAACTTGGGCCCGCACATCGAGCAGAAGTGGGCCACCTTCGCGCCCTCGGCGGGCATGGTCTCGTCGTGGTAGCCGACCGCGGTCGAGGGGTCGAGGGAGAGGTTGAACTGGTCCTCCCAACGGAACTCGAAGCGCGCCTTCGAGAGCGCGTCGTCGCGGTCGCGCGCGCCGGGGTGGCCCTTGGCTAGGTCGGCGGCGTGGGCGGCGATCTTGTAGGTGATGACGCCCTCTTTCACGTCGTCCTTGTCGGGGAGCCCGAGGTGCTCCTTGGGGGTGACGTAGCAGAGCATCGCCGTCCCGTACCAGCCGATCATGGCGGCGCCGATGCCGCTGGTGATGTGGTCGTAGCCGGGGGCGATGTCGGTCGTGAGGGGCCCCAGGGTATAAAAGGGCGCCTCGTGGCAGATTTCGAGCTGTTTGTCCATGTTTTCCTTGATCTTGTGCATGGGCACGTGGCCGGGGCCCTCGATCATGACCTGGACGTCGTGCTCCCAGGCCCGGGTCGTCAGCTCGCCCAGCGTCTCGAGCTCGGCGAACTGCGCCTCGTCGTTCGCGTCCGCCAGGGCTCCTGGGCGCAGCCCGTCGCCCAGCGAGAAGGCGACGTCGTAGGCCTTCAATATTTCGCAAATTTCGTCGAACCGGGTGTAGAGGAAGCTCTCGGTGTGGTGGGCGAGGCACCACTTGGCCATGATCGAGCCGCCCCTGGAGACGATGCCGGTCATCCGCTTGGCGGTCATCGGCACGTAGCGCAGCAGTACCCCGGCGTGGACGGTGAAGTAATCGACGCCCTGCTCGGCCTGCTCGATCAAGGTGTCCCTGTAGACCTCCCAGGTGAGGTCCTCGGCGACGCCGTCGACTTTTTCGAGCGCCTGATAGATCGGCACGGTGCCGATGGGCACCGAGGAGTTGCGGATGATCCACTCGCGGGTTTCGTGAATATTCATCCCCGTCGAGAGGTCCATCACGGTGTCGGCGCCCCACTGGGCCGCCCAGGTCATCTTCTCGACCTCCTCCTCGATGGTGCTCGATACGGCCGAGTTGCCGATGTTGGCGTTGATCTTGACGAGGAAGTTGCGGCCGATGGTCATCGGTTCGCTCTCGGGGTGGTTGATATTGGCCAGGATGATGGTGCGCCCCCGCGCGATCTCGGAGCGGACGAACTCGGCCTCGAGATTCTCGCGGATGGCGACGAACTCCATCTCGGGGGTGATCTCGCCCTTCCGGGCGTAGTGCATCTGGGTGACGTTTCCGCGCCCTCTCAGAACCTTCCTCGGCGGGGGCATCTCGATGTCAGGGTCAGAGTGGCCGGGGACGGGTTTATAGGAGGGTTCAAGCTCGTCGTATTCGCCCCGCGCTCTGATCCACTCCGCCCGGAGGGGGGGCAGCCCCTTCCGGATGTCGTGGCCCTGGGGGCCCGAGGTGTCGTAGACGCGCAGGGGCGGCTCGCCGCCCGACAGGGCGATCTCGCGCATCGGGACTCTCACCCCCCGAGGGCCGTCCACAAGCACCTTGCGCGACCTGGGAAAGTGAGCGCCGCCGCTCTCTTTACCGCTCCCGGCCTGGGGCAGGCTCCCGCCGCCCGCCGAGCCGCTGGTTTTTCCGTTGGTTCCCATCTCGAACATCCCTCCTCGGGGAATGGGGTTTCATCCCGTCTGACGGTCCGCGCCGGGGGGCCGAGGCGGATCGCGCCGGGGATGCTGTGCGGTCCGAGACCTTCCGGGCCGAGGTGGACAAACACCCCGCGCTGGAAGCGCCGCTCTCTCGAAACCCGGGGGAAGCGAAGCGGAGTTGAATCAGATGAGATTCGCTTCCCTACACCGGTGCTAGCCGGGTCAGGTTCGAAGGGTGTGTTCTCAGCCGCTTGGCACCCCTAGCAAACTGGCCCCACCCTACCAGCAGGCGCGGCGCAAATCAAAGGGGTTTAGCGGGGGGATTTGTCTGAAATAGAAATGGGCGGCGGGAGGGGAGGAGACATTCAGGTAGGGTTTGGTCAGCGCGCCGCAACCTCTAGCCGCAACCCCTGAAGGCAGTCCTTTTCACCCCGATGGAATCCCCGTTCGGGCGCTAAAAAACCCTCAATCGATCGAAAATACGCGTTTGGCGTTTTCGTACAAAACCTTTCTTTGCACGGCCGGGGGGAGGACACCGAGCATCTCGCGCACGGCCCGGATGTGGCCCGTATAATCCTCGAACGAGCCGCGGCGTCCGTATTTCCAGTCCGACGCGAAAAGAAACCGCCCCGGATATTTCCCGATCATTTTCCTCCACTGCGGGAAAAGCCCGGAATCAAGGCCGTTCATGGGATGAAGGTCCTGGAACCCGGTGATCGAGCCACGGTTGTGCATGAACTTGAAATCGGCGAAGAGATTCCCGCAGCTCGAAAAAAGCGCCTCCAAATCCCCGGGCGACATCATGCCGTTGTGGGCGGCGATCAGCTTCGCTCCCGGAAACCGGCGGCAGATGCGCTTGTACCAGTTCTTGACCTTTGAAAGATTGTCGATTCCAGCCGGGCTGTAGACCGGCTCGATATGAAGGACGACCGGCGCGCCGCGCCCGTCGGCGAGACCGAGCATTTCCAGCACCAGGGGATGATTCAGATCGACCAGCACCACGTCCTGGCCCCGGTTGCTCCCGCCTTCCTTGGCTGTCTTGTCGTAATGCCTAAGCCCCACCTCCCCGACGCCCCCGCAGACACCGCTCGTCAAATCGGCTTTCATCCACTCAAACTCCCGGCGCGCCCGCTCCTCGTTTTTCCGGTGGATGAACCCGACAAAGTTGGCGGTGCAAAGGGCAACGGCCCCGGGATACGACCGGGAATTTCGCAGCATATCGTCGCCGTGTTTTCGGAATTCGTTGGGGGTTGTCATGACGACGACTTTTTCAACGTTCGCCTCGCGCGCCTGCTCGAAAAATGCCTGTAGGTGATGGTCTTTTCTCTTGGGATGGTTGTGCGCGTCGATGACGGGGCCCCGGTAGCGGCCCGCCGCCGAGGCCGCCCGTTTTTTCTCGCTCGCCGCCGGTTCCTGAGACGGGATGTCAAGGAAAAGACCCGAGATGAGGAAGAGACCCAAGACGACGATGAAAAATTTCAAGGCTTGCCCTTTGAGTTGAAACCATTAGATCGCGGGTACCCCCAGCCTTCAAATGATGACTTTACCGCAGGACGACCGCTCCAAAAACCGGGCCGTGGGAGCCCAAATCAAAAGGGTGCTTATAGGGGGAATTAAACCTTGATTAACCATTTGACCTTGGAGATCACGATCTCAAAACCCGGCGATTCATTTACGGATAGCGGAATATAGCGGAGATGTTTGGAGGAAATCGAAAGGGTCAGGTTTTCTGGTGAATTCCCTCGAGGAAGGTCTGGAATTTGTCCCTGTCGTCGGGGAATTCCTTAATGGCGATGCCGGCGTTCCAGGTGCCGTCCTTTTTGTCGTAGCTCCAGGCAATAAAAGCTTTGCAGGAGTTGAACTCCTTGCCGCCCACACGAATAGAGCAATCAGAGTAATAATTTCCCGGATACCCTTAAATAATCAAAAATATATTGTATGGGAACAAAGTTGCGAGCAAGTCTCTTTGCATCAGCAATCTGGAATGGGG
>PVBE010438482.1_pt1 | contig 35533 bp, 28 predicted proteins | sample 1631181 | NCBI WGS metagenome assembly PVBE01 (sample SAMN08397723, study PRJNA350692) | Marine metagenome, whole genome shotgun sequencing project. | isolation source: water | place: Pacific Ocean | collected 2012-04
AGCCGGGCGCGGTTGCGTCTGGACGGCACCGTCTATCCCGTTACCGTGACGCGAGTGATGGACCCAGGTGAGCTGGACCAGGCGTGGGGCGCGAGGGTCGAGAAGCTCAACACGCTCCCCGAGCCAGCCAGTCCGGCCCCGTCGCCTGGTACGCCACGACCGGATGATTGGTGGACATTCCGCGTCGAGTGGCGCAGTTAGGTTTCCTGGCGAGGCGTCCGTCTGGCGGCGTTGCTTCGTCAGTCACAGCCCGCTTGGCTGCTCCTTCCTCGCGCCTGGCCAGACGAACGCCTCGCCAGGAAACCGCTCGCGCGACTAGACTCGCCGATCTACTCGTGCCGCAGCGCTACCACCGGATCGACCTTCGTCGCGCGTCGCGCGGGCAGATATCCGCCCACCAACGACGCAACCAGCAGGAACACCGCGGCGACGGTGAACATCGCTGGATCAGTGGGCGCCACCTCGTACAACAGTGAAGAGAGGAACCGCGTCAGCGCCACGGCACCCAGCAGGCCAACCGTCATCCCGGCCATCGAGAGCAGCATCGACCGCCCGAGCACGTGTCCGATCACGTCGTGGCGGGTGGCGCCGAGTGCCACCCTGACTCCCAGCTCCGGCGTGCGCCTGTTCGTCTCGTAGGCCACAACCGCGTAAACGCCCGCACCGGCAAGGCAAACGGCGAGCACGGCGAACGCCACCAGCAAGGTGGTGTAGAACCGTGGCTCGGCGAGCGACAGACTGACGACGTCGTCCATCAGGTGGACGGTAACCGGCAGCTCGGGGTCGAGCTGCCGCATCTGCTGTTTGAGTAGCGCCGTCAACCCGTCGCGTCCGTCGGTCGCTACAACGACAAACCGGGGTCTCGCGTTTATCGCATGTGGACTACGGAGTGGCACATAGATCTCGACCGGGTCACCGCCACTGAAATCGAATGCTTCCGACTGAATGGCGCCGGCAACCCCCACCACGTTGAGCCATGCCCCGTCACCGCGTCTCACACGTCGGCCTACGGCATCGGTGTCCGGCCACAGTCGGGTCGCCAGGTCTCGACTGACGATCGCGGCGTCTTGCACCGCATCGTCCGGTTCGAAGACGCGTCCCTGCAGCAGCGGGATATGGAGCACGGAGAAGTGATCGCGCGAGATCTGATTCACGATGACAGGGGTGTCGGACAGGCTGGCTCCGTCCGTTTCGAGCGTGCCGAAGCCAAAGGAGTTCGGCAGAAACGGGAGCCCGTCGGATGCGCCGGCGAGCCTTACACCGGGTAGCGTCTCGAGTTGCGCCGCGAGCTGCGTGAGGAGATCGAAACGACTATCCGGCGTTTCGTACTGGTCTCCCTGAAAGCGCGGTTCCAGCGCGACGACACGCTCGCCCGACCACCCCACGTCGACATTGACGAGGGTAAAGAGCGACCGCCCCATCAACAGCGCGCCGATCAGGAGAATGACCGCGAGACCGCTCTGGATCGCAATCAATCCTCCACGCAGGGTGGCTTCGCCGCTTGCGCGTCCCGCGCCCTGCCCCTTGATCGGAGCGACCAGGTCATCGCCCACGGCGCGTCGGGCCGGCCAGAGGGACGCCAGGAGACCGGAGAGCAGAGCGGCGATTGCCGCCCAGGTGACCACCCGCCAGTCGAGATCGATCGGGTTCAACATGGTCCGTCCCAGGCTTGGTGGCACGGCCGCAGCGATGAGCCCAAGCATCCAGGTGGCGAGCCCCAGCCCGAGCAGGCCCGCGAGCATCGACACCACCAGCGACTCTGTCAGAATCTGTCGGAACAACCGAAGCCGGCCGGCGGCGGCGGCGGCGCGAATGGCGAACTCGCGACTCCGGCCCAACGTACGCGAGAGAAACAGATTGGACGCATTCGCACAGGCGATGAGGAGCACGAAAGCGACCGCGCCGAAAAGCACGAAGAGCGCGCCACGGCGTTCCTGGATATACCCGATGCCGGCGGAAATACCCCGGCCAACAAACCGATTCAGCGGCTGGAGCCGGGCCGTTCGACCACCGGCCCCAGACGGGGCGGGGTTCAGTTCCTGCACGTACACCGAGCGGCCGCTGGCTGCCGACAGGGCGGGATCCAACTGCGGCGCCAGTGCCGCCACCCGCTCGTCGGCCTGCTCGAATGACCGCCCGGACCGGAGCCTTGCGACCATCGACACTGACGGGGGGCGCCCCCGGGGGCCGGTGGGCACGGTCCGCAGGTCGAGTGGTACCCAGAACTGGGCCCGCGCATCCGGGAACCGGAATGATCCCGGCATCACCCCGATGACGGTGTAGACCCGGTCGTCGAGTCGCAGTGAGCGGCCGATGATGTCGGCGTCGGCCCCGAAGCGCGAACGCCACAGGCTGTCGCTGATGAGACTGACGGGTGCCGCTGCCTCATCGGACGCGAACCCGCGGCCTACTCGGGGTCGGACACCCAGAAAGCGCAGCAGGTCCGGCGAGAGCTGGGCGCCTCGATCGCCTCTGGCTCAGTGTTCCGGATGAAGGTCCATCGCACATTCCGGTATGCCTCAACCTGGTCGAACAGGTCGGCCTGGGCACGCCACGGCCCGAGCATCGTCAGTGGCTGAGACGGCCTGCCACCGCGGGGCCCCCATTGGTACAGCTCTACCAACCGGTCGGGCTCGGTGAACGGCACCCCGTTCAGCAGCAGGCTGTCAATGACCGAGAAGACCGCCGTGGTCATGCCAACGCCGAGAGCCAGCGTCAGCACCGCGGCGGCGGTGAACCTGCCCGACCGACGCAGTGTGCGGATGCCGTAGCGGACATCCTGCACCATGGTCTCCAGCCAGTACAGGCCGTCCGCCTGTCGCCACCCCTCCCTTACCGACGCCCCGACCCCGAAGCTGCGCCGCGCGGCACGGTGCGCCTCGGCCTGGGTCATGCCGCATTCGAGGTTCTCTTCCACCGCCATCTCGAAATGCGTGCGCATCTCTTCGTCGAGATCGCGCTCGGCCTGCCGCCGCCGCAGGCGCGCCGTCAGCGCGGCCAGCCATCTGCGCAACGTCATGACGCGGACTCCAGAAAACGGGCGACCAGGGCCGCCGTCTGTTCCCAATCCTTGACCTGTCCGGCGAGGTGACGCCGGCCGACCTCGGTCAGCGAGTAGTACTTCGCCCGGCGGTTCTTTTCCGACGCGCCCCACTCCCCCTGGATCCAGCCGTTCTGCTGGAGCCTCAGCAGCGCGGGATAGATGGAACCCTGGTTGATCTGAAGCTGCTGGCCTGAGGTCTGCTCGATGCGGCGGGCGATGCCAAAGCCGTGCAACGGCCCCATCGCATCGAGCGTTTTCAGGACGAAGAGGTCGAGGACGCCGTAGGGCACGTCGGCTCGAGCATCAGTCATGTTGTCTCGCAACATGAAAATCTCGCATTTCTCTGTTGCCTGTCAACACAAAAAAGACGCGCCCTGTTCCGGCTGTGAACCTGGAGATCGAGAACGGGACTGGGAACGGTGGTTACGGCGCCACGACTTCGATGTCGAGCTCGGCGCCGAAGAGCATCGTGCGGTCCCGGTCTCGACCGGCCCAGCGCAGCAGTGTCTCGGGGCTGGGCTCGACCATACCGTCGAACGTCACCGCGCCGTTGGTGGTCACTGTCACCGGCCGGGTGAAGTCGAACTGCTCGGGCGAGAGCAAGAGCCTGAAACGCCGCACGCCACGGGTGACGACCCCGATCTGGTTGTCGTCACGCAGGAGTTGCACGCGCCCGGACGGGTCGGACCGTGGAAACGCCTGCCGGCCCGGCGGCGCCTGCACGTTGTCGGGCGGCATCAGGACGAAGGCCATCGACTCGCCGGCGCGCTCGACACGGACCGGCAACCCCGGCCCGTCCGACGGCGTCTGCACCGCTTCCCGCAGATCGTCCACCGTCGCCACGGCGATGCCGTTCATTTCGACCAGGACGTCATCGGCCTCGAGACCGGCGGCATCGGCCATCGATCCCTCGATAATGTCGACGAGCTGAATGCCCCCGTCGGCGAGCTCGCCCAGTGTGTTGAACCCGATCGGGATGCTGGGGGCCGGCGGCGTGATCTCGTTGAAGTCGTCGAAGGTGGTCTCGCCTTCCACGCGACCCAGCTCGGTGATGACGAGCCAGTGCGCCCGATTGAATCGCTCGGTCGACTCGGTCTCCCAGGAGAGCCGGTCGGGCAGCGGCAGACGGGTCCGCGCCACGATGAAGTCATCGACGTTCGAGGTCTCCTCGGGCCACCACTGCATGTTGTGCCCGGCCTCGGGCTTGGGCGTGAACTCGAAGTACACCCCGGCGTTGACGAACAGCTGGAAGAATGGCACGACCGACGCGACTGGATACAGCCGGTCCTGGCCACCGTTGATCGCGAAAAACGGCTTGTTGCGGAGGTTGGTGACATACATCTGGCCGTCGGCGAAGGTCGACTCGTTGGCCAGCACCACCGGATGCCCGTTGAACGACAGAAACGACGCCCACGGCGTCGCCGCCTTGAAGGCGTGATAGAACGCCCCGGTCGCGCCGTCTGAGACACCCAGCAGGTGGACCGCGTTCTCGTTGACGTTGTAGCGCGCCTTGAGGTCGTTGAGCATTCCGGTCAGATTCTCGACCTGGTTTGCCTGCCACCACATCGCCTCGCCCCACGACTCGGGAAACACGACAATCGAGTCGTCGCGCGCGTACCGCTCGCCGTTGCGCCAGAACGGTGCGTCGTCACGCCGCGGCCGGGAGACCCCGCCGTGCAGAAAGACGCGCACCGGGTAGCGACGCGCCGGGTCGTAGTCGTCCGGCACGTAGACCTCGTAGCGATACTCGACCCCGTCGGCGTTCTCGCGGCTGAACAGCTGGCGCCCGGTCGAAACGTCCGACGCGTAGGTCGCCCCGGCCCGCACGAGCAGCCAGAGCGCCTCGATGTCGGGATCGAGGTCGAGGATCTTCTCGGTCGCCGTATCAATCTCGTCGGGCGACTCGGCACTCCAGAATGTGTCGACGGCAGTGGTGAGGTCTTGGGCCTGAGCCGGCGATACGGAGAACGGCAGGCCCAAAGACAAGACTAGCGCCACAGAGAGATAGCGGCGCTGTCCGGATGCTCTTCTGCCGATGGACGTCTGACTCACGGCTCCTCCCAGGCTTCGGGCTTCAGGCGCTCGCGCTTCTGTGGCGCAGGCTTTCAGGCCTGAATGGGCGCTCGCGCTTCTGTGGCGCAGGCCTTCAGGCCTGCGAACGCACGGCTAAAGCCGTGCGCCACAAAGGCAGCCGTGCGCCACAAAAGACCTGATTCCCGACTGCGGTCCTACTCACCACCCGACGTCGACCGCGAGCTGCCGGCCGCCAGGCCGTGGCTGCCGAGGAAGCGTTCGATCGTCTCGAAGATGGCGATCGTCTCCTCGCGGTTGAAGCCACCGTGGCCGCCACCCGGCACGGTGTGCAGCTCGGTCGACACGCCTGCCCGGGACAGTGCTGCGGTGAGCCGCACGCCATGCTGATACGGCACGATCGGGTCGGCGTCGCCTTGAATGGTGAGGATGGGCGGCAACCCGGCGCGCACGTAGGTCAGTGGCGACAGCCGCTCGGCAATCTTGAAGCGGTCGGGCATGCTGCCCATCCACTGGACCGCGTAGCTCTTCATGTTGGCCCCGTCGAGGAGATCCCCCACGTCGGTGATGCCATACCAGTTGATGATCGCCGCCACCGAGAGCTCTTCGTTCCCCGGGCACTGACGGTCGAGCCCGGCCGAGGCCGGTATCATGCCGGTGGTCAGCGCCAGATGCCCGCCGGCCGAGTTGCCGGTGGTCACGATACGAGAGGTGTCGAAGTTGTATTGCTCGGCGTTGCGGATGACCCAGCGCAGCGCGCACAGGCAATCTTCAACGGCTGCGGGCGCCAGCGAGACCTGGCCCAGCCGGTACTGCACGTTGACCACCGCCCAACCCCGTTCGAGCCACGGCAGCAACCGCAGCACGTTCTGTTCCTTCGAGCCGCCGACCCACCCTCCGCCATGGATATACATCAGGACCGGCGTCGGCCCGTTCGCCCCGCGTGGGAGATAGAGGTCGACGTTGTTCTCCCGGTTGTTGGCCACGCCGTAGGTCACGTTCGGGATCACCCGATACGTGTTCGACAAATGCGACGCCCACGCCTCGGTGTCGGAGAGTTGGGCGAAGGAGCTCGCCGGCGCCGCGAGCAACGCCACTGTCATGACCGCCACCGCAACCAAGCTGTTCCTCTTCATCGCATCCTCCACAATGTCTCCATCATTTGTGGGGCAGGCCTTCAGCCCTGCCATCGCAGGCCTGAAGGCCTGCGCTACAGAATCACCTCATCGTCCGCCCCCGCCACCCTGCGTCGGCTGTCCGGCCGGCCGTAGCAGCGTCGTGCTCTCCGTGACCGAGTCGATCTTGGCCCGGCTGTAGAAAATCGGAAAGTACTTTCCACGAGCCCAGAGCTCAAACAGGTCGCGGTAGTGTGGGCTGTCCGGGTTGCCCGACTGGCCGGGCGCGTTCAAGCCGACGGAGTTGTCCCAATCCGACGTGTCGGCCACGATCATGAACGACGCGCCAGATGTCTGGTTGTCGCCACCACCCGTGTTGTGCACCGTACCGCCGTAGCCACCGCGTGGCAGCGGCCCGACGTCGAGCCGGCGTCGCAGGTCGGGGCTGACCGCCGCCGTCATCGGATGGCGAATCAGCGCGTGCTTGAACGCCTCCTGGCCGTACTGCCAGTTCGCCATGTCGGAGCCCAGACGTTCGGTCAGGTCGGCCAGCGTCTCGGTGAGGCTCGCGGCCAGCACCGCGTCACGCCCCGCCACCGGCGCGTCGCCGAAGCGGCCGTCCGGCGCCACCAACCAGTCGATCAACCGCTTGGTGTTGATGCCGCGAATCACGTCGCGCGCCTCGGCCGGCACCACCGCGTCGCGGACGTTGTCGCGCAGCCGTCTCTCGAATGTGGCGTAGATCGCCGCCTCCACCGAGTCCCTGTCGAGCACATAGTCCCACGCGAGCAGCATGTCCCGTAACCCTGCCACCTGTGGGTCACCGATCTCGACCTCTCGCAGCAGCGGCACGATGTTGCGACCGGCTACGGTCAGCTCGTCGTGCTGGAACCGCATCATGTCGGCCACCGTCATGTGCTGCCCCGCGTCGAGCATCTCCTCGACACGCGCCACGCGCATCTGGTCGCCCCACGTGTAGTGCAGCGCCTCCCAGTAGGGATACCCGTCCGGCACTGTGTAGTTGTTCGCCGTACCGTAGAAGCCCTCTTCCGGATTGAGCAGATTCGGCAGCGCCTTGATCGGCAGATAGCCGTCCCACTCGTAGCGCCCGTCGCCCGGCACCGGCACCAGCCCGCTGTGGGTCCGCCGGATCGGCGAGACACCAACGGCCTGGTAGCCGATGTTCTTCTCGCGGTCGGCCCAGATCATGTTCTCGGAGGGAATGCGGCTATAGCTGCACGCCTCGCGAAACTCTTCCCAGGTGCGGGCCTGGTCCATTCGCAGGCTGGCCAGATAGGGCGCCGACCCGTAATCGAGCCAGGCGGCCCGGAGCGCATAGGCCTTGTTGTTGGTGGTGTCCTCGAAGAGCACCGGGCCGTGCCTGGTGTACTTCAGCTCGACGTCGACCGAGGCCTCTCCCTTCACCGGCACCGTGTCCTCGATGACGGTCATCGTCTCCCAGCGACCCAGATAGCGATATTGATTCGGGTTCGCCGGATTGATGTCGTAGACGTAGAGGTCCTCGTTGTCCTGCCCGAACACCGTCAGCCCCCAGGCGCCATACTCGTTGTGGCCGATCGACACACCCGGCAGCACCGGCTCCCCGCCGCCGATGACGTTCCAGCCGGGCGCAACCAGATGCACCCAATAGCGGAGCGACGGCGCGCCCTGCGCGCGGTGCGGGTCGTTGGCCATCAGCGGGAAACCGGTCAGCGTGCGGCTGCCGGCCACCACCCAGTTGTTGCTGCCGATTGCCTCGTAGTCCTCCTGCTTCATGTCGATCTCGCTCGGCAACGCCGAGGCGAGCCGCTCGAAGGTCTCCGCGTCTCCGCGATAGACGGCCGCCACGTCCTCGGGCTGGAAGCGGAGCGACCGCCGGTGCGCGCGATACAGATCGAGGATGTCGCCGCTCAGCAGCGAGACATTGATGGCCGGGTCGATCGTCAGGTCCGGGTTTCCGTAGTAGTAATTCAGCTCCTTGACCGCTTCGGCCCCCAGCAGTGAGACCGCCTGGGCATTGCGGATTTCGGAGGAGACGTTGCCGACCAGCCCCTGATGCCGCGAGATGACCACCTCGGGGGTCCAGTGCTGCGGCCTGATACCAAGCAGCTCGAATTCGATTGGTAGCAGGTCGGGGTTGGCGGCCGTCTGGTCGATGTAGGCGTTGATGCCACGCACGAACGCCGGCACGATCTGGTCGCCGCGGTCGTGATAGTGATTCAGCTCCGTGGTCAGATCGCCACGGAACCGGTGCAGACGCGCGCCGATGTCCCGCTCGAGCTCTCGAGGTCCGAGGATCTCCGCCACCGTCCCGGTCGCCTGCCGCCGCCAGACCTCGAACTGGAACAGCCGGTCACGGGCCGCTGCGTACCCCTGCGCGAAAAACAGGTCCGCCTCGGTCTCGGCGTAGATGTGGTTGATACCCCAGCGGTCCGTCACGATATCGACCGGCGCCCCTAGCCCGGGAAGCTGCAGCGTCTCCTGCTGCGCTGCCAGGCTGGCGCCATGGCTGGGCATCCAGCACATGAGGACGGCGGTCAGAACGGTCCAGGCTGTGCGACGGCTGGTCATCCTTCTGTCCTTCCTGCGAGCTGTCCGATTGTTTCCGCTGTCCACGGTGGAAGGCATTATAGTAGCAACCTTCCCATGCCGAATGATGCTTCGTTGGCGGCTGGCCGGTCGAACTTGCTCACCTCCGAGGACTGGTGGGCCATCTGGCTGGGCGGCCTCCTGATCGCGCTGACCGTGGCCGGGCTCGTCACCGGTGTCGCCGGGGTCGGGCGCTGGACCGCCAACCCGATCGAAGCCATCGACGGCCGCATCTTCCCGCTGGCAATGCTGGGCATCGGGTTCGCCTTGATCACCGCCGTAGCCGCCGTCTTCATGGGCGGATCGCTCGTGATGCACCAGGCCGCGTTCATTCCGTTGTTTCTGTTGGCGGTCGTCGCCTACTTTTTCGCCAACCAGACCGGCATCCGGGCCGCCGGGGTCGGCTACGCGTTCTGGGCGCTGCTGTTGGGGTTGCTGATTTCGAACTCGGTCGGCACACCCGGCTGGCTCAAACCGGCGATCCGGAGCGAGCTCTACATCAAGACCGGTCTGGTGCTGCTGGGCGCCGAGATCCTGTTCAACCGCATTCTCAACCTCGGCCCGCCGGGCCTGTTCGTCGCCTGGCTGGTCACGCCGGTCGTCATCTTCTGCATGTATCGCTACGGCACTCGGGTGCTGAAGATCGCCAGCCCGTCGCTGGTCCTCATCATTGCCACCGCCACGTCGGTCTGCGGAGTGTCGGCCGCCATCGCGGTGGCCGCGGCTGCGCGCGCCAAGAAAGACGAGCTGACGCTGGCGGTCGGCATGACGCTCGTCTTCACCGTCATCATGATGGTGCTGATGCCGATCGGCATCCGCGCGATCGGCATGGACCCTATCGTCGGCGGCGCCTGGATCGGCGGCACCGTCGATGCGACCGGCGCCGTCGTTGCGGCCGGGGCGATGCTGGGTGAAGAGGCCGGGCAGGTCGCCGCCGTCGTCAAGATGATCCAGAACATCCTGATCGGCGTGGTGGCGTTCCTGGTGGCCGTCTACTGGGTGACCAACGTCGAACGAGACAAGGACAACGCCCAGCCTGCGGCCATGCAGATCTGGACCCGATTCCCGAAGTTCATCCTCGGCTTCATCGGCGCGTCGCTGCTGTTCTCGTTCGTCCTGACGCCGACCATGGGTGAGGAGGCGGTGACCGGCATCCTCGACCTCACCTCCGACTTCCGCGGCTGGCTCTTCTGCCTGGCCTTCGTCAGCATCGGCCTCGAGTCGAACACGCGGCAACTGATGAGCCAGGTCCAGGGCGGGCGGCCGATTCAGCTCTACCTGGTAGGGCAGACGTTCAATGTGGTGCTGACGCTCGTCGCCGCCTACCTTGCGTTCGGAGGAATACTCTTTGACCGGGTGCTCTGACACGGAGAAGTCAGAAGGCAGAAGGCAGAAGGCAGAAGAAGGCCGGAGGGCCCTGCCTGCTTCTGGAACTGCTCGGGCTCGGCGGGTCGCTCGGCTCGCCGTTGGGCTGCTGGCCTTCGCTGCGCTTGCCTATGGGCTCGCCCACGCTGATCGGCTACCCGGTCTCGCGGGAGACGCTGTGCGTGCGAATGTCGCTGCGGACCGCGACGCCACGGCGCTGTTCTACACCGAGGTCGACGGCTGGGCCGAATGGACACCTCGCCTTCGTCGGTAGGTCTTTGGAGACTTCGGCCTCTGTGGCGCAGGCCTTCAGGCCTTCCATGAGAGGGCCAGCCGACCTGCGAGGCAAGCCTTGCCCCACGGATGTCAGCACAACTACAGTCAAAACATGCGCCGACTACTGTTCCTGCTGTTCTGCCTGGGAATCCTGGGGTGTCAGTCGCTGGGCTCTCGAGCACCGGCAGTGTCGCCGTCGTTCGTTCCGGCCGCCAGCCCCCTTCCGGGTGTGGTGGACGACGCGACCCGGCTTGACGAGCCGACGGCAGAAGCGCGGTTCGACGCGCTGGTCGCACTGCTCGACGACCGCGGTCTGACCTACGAGATCCAGCCGTTCCCGAACCGCCGAGCCGATGAGGTCGGACCGGCGGAAGGACGCAACGTCGTGGTGAGCATCGGCACCGGCAGCCGCGACCTCGTCGTCGGGGCGCATGCCGACGCGGCGGTGCTCGGCGACGGCTCGCTGAGCCATGCCATGGTGGACAATGCAGCGGCTGTGGCCGTGCTGACGCGGGTGGCCCAGACGCTCAACCGATACACGCTGCGGCACCGGGTCCGCGTCGTGTTCTTCGATCTCGAGGAGTTCAACCTCCTCGGGTCGCGGCATTACCTCGAATTGCTGAACACGAGCCGGGTCGCCGCGATGATCAACCTCGACATCACGGCGTATGGCGACACACTGATCTACGGCCCCGCCAGCGGCGAGGGGAACGGATCGGTGTACACCGCGTTAAGCAGGACCTGCGCCGCCGGCGGCCACCAGTGCCTGGAATTCGCGCAATTTCCCCCCAGCGATGACCGCAGCTTCCAGGCGGCCGGTATTCCGAACGTGTCGGTCGCGACCCTGCCGCGTTCGGACGCAGAGCAGCTGCGACAGATGCTGAACGGCGGCGGCGCCTCGGGCCGGCGTGACGACTCCGTGCCGGCGATTCTCCAGACCATCCATACCCCAAACGACACCGCCGACAAACTCGACGCCGCCGGCATGACCCTGGCCTACAACGTGGTGGTGGGGTTGCTGCTGGAACTGGACCGCACACCATAGGCCGGCCCACAGCGCTGGCTTCGCACGGCTGAAGCCGTGCGCCACACCTTGGGGCTTCTGCGGCGCAGGCCTTAGGCCTGCGGGCGCTACAAATTGCTGCTTCTGTGGCGCAGGCCTTTAGGCCTGCGGGCCGCGGCGTAGCCGTGGCTTACCGGCGACAGCGAGCTGTCCCGTTTCGCCGGCCTCGAGCAATGTCGGTCAACAGCTCGTCCATCGTGTACCGATCCGAGCCAGACCACGGGTAGTCCTCCGGTCGCTGCACGATGCCGGCTCGAACGGGATTGTTCAGGACGTAGGCAATCGTCTGCAGCAGGCTCTCGTCTCGTCGCAGTACACGGTCGTGATAGCCGACCTGCCAAAGTCGCGTGTCGGCCGTTCGTGCGTGTTTGAACCCACTCCGTTGCTTGAACGACGAGACGAGACCCGGGAGACTCGCGTCGGCGCGTGTGCCTTCCACGACGAGATGGAGATGATCGGGCATCAAACAGTACGCAAGCACTGCGAAGTGCCTCGCTCTGGCGGCCTGGAGAATCTGCGACAGCACGTCCCTGGCGGTTGTCGCCCTGGCGAAGTGCTGGCGGCGCGCGTATGTGCAGCAGGTGACCAAATAAGCGAAAAGCCCGCGGTAGGCGAACCCCACAGCTCGGCCTGGCCGGCGAACAGGCATGCCGATGACCGAGCAAGGGTCATGCCGCCGCGGGCCAGACCGCAGGGCTGGCTTCGAAGAGGAGGCCCCGCTCGACTGCAGACGAGGCGCATCGCATGGCTAAAGCCATGCGCCACAGAAGCAGCCGTGCGCCACGAAGGCAGACGGGTGTCACCGGGGAGACCTTGCCCCGTATCCGACCGGGCTGGCATCGCAGGGCTGAAGCCCTGCGCTACAAACGGCTGCTTCTGTGGCGCAGGCCTGCGGGCCGCGGCGAAGCCGTGGCTTACCGATGCCGGACAACGTCAGAAACCGACAGCCCCCCGGCCAGACCGCAGGGCTGGCTTCGAAGAGGAGGCCCCGCTCGACTGCAGACGGGGCGCATCGCATGGCTAAAGCCATGCGCCACAGAAGCAGCCGTGCGCCACGAAGGCAGCCGTGCGCCGCGAAGGCAGCCATGCGCCACCGGGGAACCCTTACACCGTGTCCCACCGGGCTGGTATCGCAGGGCTGAAGCCCTGCGCTACAAACGGCTGCTTCTGTGGCGCAGGCCTTCAGGCCTGCGTGCCGCGGCGAAGCCATGGCGTGCCGGACTCGGAAACGCTAGCGGCCGGACGCCCGTCGCCGACGGAAGTAGTTCACCTGATACTCGCGCACGTTGCGGTTGTGCTGGCGGAGCGTGTCGGCGAAGACGTGCGAGCCGTCGTTGCGGCTGACGAAATACAGGTGGCTGACGTCGGCCGGCTCGAGCGCGGCCTGGAGGTCGGTGGCGCCGGGCGCAGCAATCGGCCCGGGCGGAAGACCGGGATGGACATAGGTGTTGTAGGGGGAGTCGAATCGCAGGTTCTCGCGTGTGAGATTGCCGTCGTAGAGGCCGGCGAGCTGGAGTGCGTAGATCACGGTGGGGTCGCACTGCAGCGGCATGCGCCGCGCCAATCGATTGTTGTAGACGGCCGAGACCAGGGGGCGTTCCTCGTCGAGTCCCGTTTCACGCTGAATGAGCGATGCCAGTGTCACCACTTCGCGCACGCTCAGCTCTCGCGCAGCCGCCCGCTCGCGCAGCTCGTCGTCGAAGGACCGTTCGAACTGCGCCACCATCGCCTCGACGAGGTCATCGGCCGTCGCGTCGCGCGGCAGCGAATAGGTCTCCGGAAACAGATAACCTTCGAGGTCGGTCGCCTCGGGGTCCAGGGCTTCGATCAGCTCGACCCGCTCGCTGGCGGCAAGAAATTCCTCGGCCGTTCCGAACGCAGACTGCCCGAACAGCTCGGCCATCTCCCACCGGGTGAGCCCTTCGGGAAAGGTGATCGGTCGCAGGTGGACCTGACCACGCGCGAGCGTGTCGACCACACCGATCGCCGAGTCGGGATCGGAAAACCGGTATTCGCCCGCCTGCAGGCCTCGGTCGACCCCGCTGCGCCAAAGCGCGATACGGTAGGTGCGCTCGTCGCGAATGACCCCCGCATCGACCAGCTGCCGCCCGATATCGCGGGTCGACGTGCCTGTCGGGATGTCGACAAAGACTTCGGCGCCCGGGTAACCCCGATGCGGCTCGTCGGCACGGTCGTATAGCCGCTTGGCCCCGTAGGCGCCAACCCCGGCCGCGACCAGCGCGACAGTAATCAGAATCCTTCGCATCCTGCGCCATCGACGGGCCTAAAGGCCCTTGCTACCATGAACGGCCGCGGTCGGACGAGCCTACAGGCCCTTGCTACCATGGCTTGACGTCTCCTGCGGATGCCCATCCAGATATTCCTGCAAGATAATCGCGGCCGCCGCCGCATCCAGCCGGGCCTTCCGCTTCCGCCAGTCTCGCTCCCCAAGCGCCAGCCGCTGCTCGGCCTCGACACTGGTCAACCGCTCGTCCTGCAGCGTCACCGGCAGACCGGTCTGCTCCTCGAGCGCCGCGGCAAGTGCCCGAACCCATACCGCCAGGTCGTGCGGTCGGCCATCGAGGTGCGACGGCAGCCCGACCACGATGCGAGACACCCGGTCAGCGCTATCGCCGTCGTCGCCCAGCTCGGTCAAGTGCGCCACGAGCCGGCCCGTCACCTCGGGCACCGAGCCGCCGCCCCCCACCGTGCGCCACGGTGTCGCCAGTGTCCCCGACGGGTCACTGACCGCCAGGCCGATCCGCCGACGTCCGACGTCCAGACCGACGACCCGCATGGGGATAGCCTACCAGCCCGGCAGCGCGCCGGGGGCGCGCCGGTAGCCGATGGCATGGCGGTCACATGCTATGATTGGCCGTTCTTACCGTGGCTGAACGACTTATGCCGGCGTCACGCACCTTCCTGCAATCACATCGTCTGGTCGCGTTCGGTCTGGCCGTCCTCGGCGGCAGCCTCGCCAGCCAGCCGTGGTTGGCAGCCCGTGGCGCACAGCAACCGACCGGCGCGTCGGCCGCAGCCGAGCGGCAACGCGCCGAACGCCAGCCCCAGCGGGCCAGCGACCGGGTTCGCGCTCTGCAGGAAGAATCCGATGAGCTGGCGTCACGCGAACGGGTCCTGCTCGACGAGATCCGACGGCTCGGGCGCGACCGGCAGAACCGGGCACAAGAGCTCGCCGCAATCGACAGCGACCTTGCCGACACGACCACCCAACTCGAGGAAACCGCCTCGCGTATGACCGAGCTCGAACGCGAAGCCGATGCCGAGCGGCCCCTGGTCGAGGCCCGCCTGGTCGCGCTCTACAAGATGGGGGCACCGGGCTATACGCGGTTCCTGCTGGGCGCCGCCGACCTCCAGTCGATGGGCCGAGCCTACCGTCTAATCGGGTCAGTGGTGCGGCGCGATCGGGAGCGCTTCGAGGGACATCGCCAGACACTGGACGACCTCGAGGCGTCGCGCGCAACGCTCGAGGCACATAAGGTCGAGGCCGCGGGACTGCAGGTCGGCGCACGCGCGGCGCGTCGGGCAGTCGACCGTTCCATTGCGTCCCAGAGGGCCTTGGTTGACGAGCTCGATGCCCGTCAAGACCTCAACGCGCAGTTGGCGAGCGAGCTCGAAGCCGCCCGGCAACGCCTCGAAACGGCGGTTGCAGAACTAGCAGCCGCAACCTCGGCATCCTCCCTGTCTTCTCCGTCCTCCCTGTCAGCCGTCACGTTGGCGCTGCCGCTGCAACCTTTCCGCGGGCAGATTGAAGCGCCGGTGCCCGGGGCTGTCACCGTGGCCTTCGGCTCTGCTCCCTCCAGCGACGGAATTGAGTTGGCGGCGACCGCCGGCGAACCTGTGCACGCCATCCACGAGGGCACGGTGACGTTTGCCGGCGATCTCCAGGGGCTGGGCACACTGATCATCGTGGACCATGGCGACCAGACGTTCTCGCACTACGGCTTTCTGGCATCGCTCGCGGTCCAGGAAGGACTCCACGTAGACGCGCGGACAGAGCTGGGAACCGCCGGGCGCTCACCCTCCGGCACCCCCTCCGTTTACTTCGAGCTTCGAATCGACGGCCGGCCGGTCGATCCGGTAGAATGGCTCAGGCGGTAGCGAAGCCCCGACCGGTACTGCACAAGGCGCGCACAGCGCGCCTCGCGGGCGCGACGTGGGGCGATGGGGCCCCACAAGCGACCGCGTGGGGTTCGGGGCCTAGCCCCGTCTGACAAATCATGACCGACCGCACCCGTTTCGTCGTAGTGATCGTGACAGCGCCGATCCTCGCCTATACGCTGGTGGGCGGGTTTCTCAGTCGAGTCGTGGCCCGGGAGGACACATATCGCCATCTCCGGGTGTTCGAAGATGTGGTGTCGCTCATTACGAATAACTACGTCGATCCAGTCGAACCCGAACGGATCATGCAGGGCGCATTGTGGGGTCTGGCGGAGGGGCTCGACCCCGAGAGCACCTACTTGACGCCTGACGAAGTCAGCCAGTACGAGGCGGACGACCCGAACGACGAGGTCGGGGTCGGCCTGGTGCTGACGCGGCAGTACTACATCCAGGTCGTGGCGGCGCGAGATGGCTCGCCGGCGGCGGAAGCCGGTCTGCTCCCCGGTGACTACATCCGGGAGATCGACGACAGCTCGACCCGCGTGATGTCGGTCGTGCGGGGACGTCAGCTACTGCACGGAGCACCGGGCTCAACCGTGACGCTCAATGTCATTCGCGGCAACGCGGCCGAACCGGTCGAGATAGAGCTACAGCGCGGCGCCGGCCGGTCGGCCAATGTGACCAGTCGTCTGACCGCTCCCGGAGTGGGCTATCTGCGGATTGCCGAGTTCGACGACACGACGACCGACGCCATCGAAGCTGCCGCCGGAACCCTCGAGCGACAAGGCGCCGAGCGCTTGCTCATCGACCTGCGCGGCACCGCCACCGGTGCATTCGAGACCGGCATCGACGCCGCGCGGCTGTTCGCCGATGCCGACACGCTGGTCATCCGCGAGACCTCGACAGAGCAGGTGCCGATCGGACAAGGCACCGAGGTCCCCCGGGAGCCGTCGATTCGCTGGCCGGTCGTACTCATCACCAGTCCCGGCACCGCTGGCGCCGCCGAGCTGTTCGCTGCTGCGCTGACCGATACCGGCCGGGCCGATTCGGTCGGATTTCGCACCGCCGGTCGCGCCGCCGAGCAGACCCTCATCCGGCTTCCAGATGGCGGGGGCCTGCTCTTGACGGCGACACAGTATTTGAAGCCTTCCGGCGAGCCGATCCACCGTGTTGGCGTGGAACCTGCCGTCGTCGCCCAGCAACCCAGGGTCGAGCTAGGGGAACCCGTCGCCGATCCTGACGAAGATCCGATGCTGGACCGAGCGCTCGAACATCTCATTGCGATGCCCACCGCGTAACTCCGCGTCCCGGCGAAGGGCCATTTCGGCCGCCCGCGCGCGGGTCATCCTGCCTGCGGACCGGCCGCGCCACAGCCTTGGCGGAGGCGGATTGACTGGTCTTTTGGGAGATTGCTATACTCCGGGGTTCTTGTAAGGCCTTGTTTTGGAACCATATAGGCGCGTAGCTCAGTCTGGTTAGAGCGCCTGCTTGACACGCAGGAGGTCGGCGGTTCGAGTCCGCCCGTGCCTACCACCCAGCCGCTCGTTCCTGGAAGCTCAAACCCACAGCACGTCGTGATGGCGTGACATGTCGTGACAATGATGGATCAGGTGACCGTGACACTCCCGGACGGCTCGACGCGGCAAATGCCCGTCGGGACACCGGTGCGCGAGGTCGCCGAGGGAATCTCGCCCCGGCTCGCCAAAGCGGCGCTGGCCGCCGCCGTCGGCGACCAGATCGTCGACCTGACGCACCCGCTCGAAGACGATGCGAGCGTCCGGATCATCACGAAGGACGGAGCGGAAGCGCTCGAGCTCTATCGCCACAGCACCGCCCATCTCCTCGCCGCCGCGGTGACCGCCTTGTTCCCAGAAGCGCAATGCGGCATCGGGCCACCGACCGACGAAGGTTTCTTCTACGACTTCGTCGTAGACCACCCCTTCGTGCCTGAGGACCTCGAAGCCATCGAGAGGAAGATGCGCGAGATCGCCTCGAAGAACCTGGTCTACGAGCGCAAGTTGATGCCCAAAGAGGAGGCCAAGCGGTACTTCGCGGACCGAGACGAGCCGCTGAAGGTGCAGCTGATCGACGAGAAGGGCGGCCCGGTCGTCTCGTGTTACGCCATCGACGACGTCTTCATGGACTTCTGCACTGGGCCGCACGTGCCGTCCTCCGGGAGACTGAAGGCGTTCAAGGTGCTGACTAGCTCGAACGCCTACTGGAAGGGCGACGCGAAGAACCAGCCGATGCAGCGGATCTACGGCACGGCGTTCTTCAGCAACAAGGAGCTGCAGGAGCATCTGACACGGCTCGAAGAAGCGAAGAAGCGGGATCACCGGAAGCTGGGGCGCGAGCTCGGCCTATTCACCTTTCATCAGTGGGCGCCGGGCGCGGCTTTCTGGCTCGCCCACGGCACGACGCTGTGGAACCAGCTGGCCGACTACATGCGGTCGATGCTGTTCCCCGCCGGCTACGTCGAGCTGCGCACGCCGCTGGTCTACAACAAGAAGCTCTGGGAAACCTCAGGGCACTGGGAGCACTACGCAGAAAACATGCTGCTGGTGGAGTCGGAAGGCGAGACCTATAGCCTGAAGCCGATGAACTGCCCTGGCCACATGCTCGTGTTCGCGGGCGAGGTGCGCAGCTACCGTGACTTGCCGATCCGGTATCACGACCAGAGCGTGTTACACCGCGACGAGGCGTCCGGCGTGCTCGCCGGGCTGACCCGCGCGAGACAGTTCTGTCAGGATGACGCCCACTGCTTCGTCACCCCCGAGCAGATCAGCGACGAGGTCGAGCAGCTGCTCCGGCTGGTCCAGCGTGTCTACAGCGATTTCCAGCTCGAGTTCACCGTGGAGCTGTCGACCCGGCCGGAAACATTTCTGGGTGTTCCCGAGACCTGGGACCAAGCCGAATCCCAGCTCGAGCAGGCCCTCGACGCCGCCGGTCAGAAGTATGAGATCGCCGCGGGCGAGGGCAACTTCTACGGTCCCAAAATCGACTTTCACGTCGTCGATGCCATCGGTCGCAACTGGCAGTGCGCCACCATTCAGCTCGACTACCAGCTCCCGGAACGATTCGAGCTCAAGTACATTGGCGCCGACAACGCCGAGCACCGTCCCGTGGTCATCCACCGGGCAATTTTCGGAAGCTTCGAACGATTCATCGCGCTGCTCATCGAGCACTATGCCGGTGCGTTCCCGCTTTGGCTGGCACCGGTCCAGGCCGTCGTGGTGCCGATCGCCGACCGCCACGGCGACTATGCCGAAACGGTCGCGACTCGGCTACGCGACCGAGGCCTCCGGGTCGAGGTGGATGTCCGGCAGGAAAAAATGGGATATAAGATTCGGGAGGCGCAGTTGCGGAAGATCCCGTATATGCTGGTGACTGGAGATCGCGAGTCGGCCGAGGGTGCCGTCGCGGTCAGGCACCGGACCGACGGGGACCAGGGTCCGCGTACGGTGGACGACTTCATCGCCAGCGCCCTCGATGAAGTACAGCAACGTCGCTAGCTCGTCAGACCGGGCCAACTGACACGCTCAAGGGGGACATTATAGCTTTCGCCAGGAATCAACGACGCGAGGTCCGGACTCGCACCAACGAACGGATTCGTGTCCGTGAAATCCGCGTCATCGACGACGCGGGCGAACAACTCGGCATCATGTCGCCCCAGCAGGCGCTCACGATTGCCAGGGAGAAAGGCCTCGATCTGGTCGAGATCTCACCGACGGCAACGCCACCCGTCTGTCGCATCATGGACTACGGGCGCTACCACTACCAGGAGCAGAAACGCACCAGGGAGGCGCGCAAGAACCAGAAGTCGATCGAGCTCAAGGAGATCAAGTTCCGCCCGAAGGTGGACGAGCACGATTACAACTTCAAGAAGAAGCACATCGAGCGCATCGTGGCCGAAGGCGACAAGGTGAAGGCGACAATCTTCTTCCGGGGGCGCGAGATGGCGCATCCGGATTTCGGCCGCCGCATCCTCGAACGGCTCATGGATGACCTCGAGGGTATCGCCGCCGCCGAGACGCGTCCGAGTATGCAGGGCAACCAGATGCACATCATCCTGTCCGGCGTCGCGGGCGCAAAAAAGGGACAGGGCGGATAAGAAACACTCCAGAAGTCAAGAGTCAGAAGGCAGAAGACAGCCGGACGGCTTCGCCGGCTTCTGATTCAGTGCCCAGGAGATTGTTTGACATGCCGAAGTTGAAGACCCACCGCGGGGCCGCCAAGCGGTTCAAGAAGACCGCCAGCGGAAAGATCTTGCGAAGCAAAGCCTACAGGCGACACATTCTGACCAGCAAGACGACCAAACAGAAGCGCGGTCTGCGCCAGCGTGTGGAGATTTCCAGTGCGGACGCCAGGCGGGTCGGGCACATGCTGCCGAATTAAGCCAGATCATGAAGGAGGCAGGAGGCAGGAGGCAGGAGGCAGGAGGCAGGAGGAAACAGGTTGGCTGCGCCACATCTAGAAGTGCCGGCAACAGCCCACAAGTTCTCTCCTGCCTCCTGCCTCCTACCTCCTGTCTCCTAGAAACATAGGAGAACCTCACATGCCCCGAGTCAAGCGCGGGTCGGTTCGACGCGCGAAACGCAAGAAACTGCTGGCCCGCACCAAGGGCTTCTACGCCACCAAGAGCAAGTTGTATCGTGCGGCGAAGTTGGCCGCCGACAAAGCTGACGAGTACGCCTATGTTGGTCGACGCCTGAAGAAGCGGGATTTCCGTCGCCTCTGGATCGTGCGAATCAATGCGGCCGCGCGCCAGAACGGCTTGAGCTACAGCCAGTTCATGAACGGTCTGACGACCGCCGGCGTGACGCTCGACCGCAAGAGCCTCGCCGAGTTAGCCGCAACCGAGCCCACCGCCTTTGCCCATCTGGCCACTCAGGCCAAGGATGCGCGGGCAGCAGCCTGAGCACGGTGCCCGCAGGAGACAGAAGACAGGAGACAGGAGGCGGGAGGCGGGAGGAGCCGGTGGGCTTCGCCGCGTTCGTCAACAGGGTGCTGCACCCCTGTGTCCTGTCTCAGACCGGCCCATCCCTGACCGGAACCGATCGTACGCCGTCGGCGGGAACCGCCGGCCTACCTCAGGCGACTCGACCACCTGTTCATCGAGAGCAGCGATCAACGGCATGACCGGCCCCAACGACATCGACGCCATCCGTGCGGCCTTCCAGACCGATCTGGCTGCGGTGGCGAACGAACAGGACCTGCAGACGGTCCGGGACCGGTATCTCGGACGCAAGCAAGGGGCGGTGGCGGCGCTCATGAAATCGATGGCCGACGCGCCGCCCGCCGACCGGCCTGCAATCGGCAAAAGCGCGAACTTGCTGAAGCGCGAGATCGACCTGGCGCTGGCCACGCGCAAGGAGACGCTCGAGGCGTCGACGCGACCGGCCGGGAGCGTCGACGTCACCCTGCCCGGACGCGAGATGCCGTTCGGACGACGTCACCCCCTTACCTTGATCCGCGAGCAGGTCGAGTCGATCTTCGGGACCATGGGCTTCGAGATCCTCCAGGGCCCGCAGGTGGAAGACGACTACCACAACTTCGAAGCGCTCAACATGCCGCCGGACCATCCAGCGCGTGACATGCAGGACACCTTCTATCTTGACCGGCCGATGCCAGGCGTCGACCGAACGGCGTCGACCCAGCCCGCCACCCTGCTCCGCACGCATACGTCGGGCATGCAAATCCGCTATATGGAGAACCATCAGCCCCCAGTGCGGATCATCGCACCCGGGCTGGTCTACCGCCGCGACACCCCGGACCTCACCCACTCGCCGATGTTTCTCCAGGTCGAGGGCCTCCTGGTCGACGACGGGATCACGATGGCCGATCTCAAGGGAACCCTCGTCAGCTTCCTGCAGGCTTTCTTCGACACCGACATCCGGGTAATGTTCCGCCCTAGCTTCTTCCCTTACACCGAACCGAGCGCCGAGGTCTTCATCAGCTGTGTGTTCTGTGGCGGCGACGGCTGCCCGGTGTGCAAGAAAACAGGCTGGCTCGAGATTCTCGGTTGCGGCATGGTGCACCCCGCCGTGTTCGAGGCGGTCGGCTACGACCCGGAGCGCTATACGGGGTGGGCCTTCGGTCTCGGCATCGACCGGGTCGCTCTGCTCAAACATCGGGTGGAGGACATCCGCCTGTTCTACGACAACGATCTTCGACTGCTGGAGCAGTTTCCCCATTGAGAATCCAGGTATCCTGGCTGCGGGAGCTCGTCACGCTGTCGATTGGCCCCGGCGACAAGCTCGGCTCGGCAGGCCCGGCAAGCATAGAAGAGCTGGCCAGCGCACTGACGATGCGCGGGTTCGAGGTCTCCGCAATAGAGCCCTGGCCGCCCGGCTCGGGAGACACTGACGCGCCGCCTGACGCCGTGCTCGATCTCGAGATCACGACGAACCGGCCAGACTGTCTGTCGGTGCTCGGCATCGCACGCGAGGTCGGCACCATCTATGGCGCCGACCTGCAGATGCCCGAGCTGGCGCCGGCCGAAGCCCCACAAGCCACCGACCCGATCGCGGTGACAATTGACGACACAGACGCCGACCTCTGCCCCCGCTATGTGGGCGCGCTAGCGGACGTCGAGGTAGGACCATCGCCTCGCTGGCTGGTGGCACGACTCGAAGCGGCCGATGTCAGGCCGATCAACAACGTGGTCGACGTCACCAACTTCGTCATGCTCGAGCTCGGCCACCCGATGCACGCGTTCGATCTCGACCGTCTCGCCGGACCTGAGATCCGCGTACGGCGTGCGCGGGCCGGGGAACGCATCCGCACGCTCGACGGGGGGGAGCATCAGCTCGAACCGGACATGTTGGTGATCGCCGACGCCAGACGTCCACAGGCGGTGGCCGGAGTAATGGGCGGCGCCGACTCGGAGGTCGGCGAGGCCACCCGCACCATCGTGCTGGAAGCCGCCTACTTCGACCCGATCTCGGTCCGGCGCACCAGCAAGCAGATTGGCCTCGCCACCGACGCATCGTACCGGTTCGAACGCGGCGCGGATGTCGCGGGCCCGCCCACCGCGATGGCGCGGGCGCGCCAGCTGTTGATCGCCATCGGGGCGGGACAGCCTCGCGGGCCGATTGTCGACCGGTACCCGACGCACATCGCGCCTCGCGTCGTGCGGTTGCGGCACCACCGCATCGGCCACTTGCTGGGCGAGACAGTCGACAAAGCGTTCGTGGCACCGACGTTGGCACGCCTCGGATTCGACCCGAAGCCGGAGCCGACAAACGACGACCCGGCCTGGCGCGTGACGGTGCCGACATTTCGGGTAGACGTAGCCCGTGAGGAAGATCTGATCGAAGAGATTGCGCGGCACCACGGCTACGACCGGCTGCCGACTACGTTCCCGGCGCTGACGGCGCCGCCGCCCCCGACCAAGCCCTGGTTTGTGCGCGACCGCCTGGTGCGCCAGCTGCTGACCGGCTGCGGCTTCTCCGAGGCGATCACTTACGGCTTCATCGAACGCGAGGCGGCGCTCGCCGTGCATGCCAACGAACAGGACATCGTGGCGCTCCGGAACCCGCTGTCGGAGAAAGGCGCGGTGCTGCGGCCGTCGCTGCTCCCGGGTCTGGTCGACTCGCTCATCCACAACCGTCGGCGCGAACGGCAGGACATCCGGCTGTTCGAGATGGGCAGCCGTTTCCGCCAGGACGACGGTGAGACCCCGGGGTTGGCGCTGGCGCTGACCGGCGCCGCCGTCTCGCTTCACTGGAGCGACCCCGGGCGGAAGGCGGACCTGTTCGACCTGACCGGCGTGCTGACCCGGTTGTGTGAGGGCTTCGGCGGCGTCGCGACCTTCGAGCCGGATACGGTCCGGTATCTGGTGCCGGGACGGACGGCGCGCGCGCACCTGCGGGTCGGTGACGAGACGACGGTGTTGGGCACGGTCGGACAGCTCGACCCGATGCTGGCGGGCGAGCGCGGACTGACTGGATCCGACGATGTGTATGTGGCCGAGCTCGACCTGCTGGCGCTCGACGCCGGCACGTTCGACCATCTGCAAGCGACCCCGGTGCCCCGACATCCATCGATTACGCGCGACCTTTCGATCGAGATCGGCGACGCCTTGCCTGCCGCCCAGGTTCGTGACACGATTCGGGCGGCGGCCGGTCCGGCCTTGGTCAACATCAAAGAAGTCGACCGGTATCAGGGCACCGGAATTGCCGCAGGGGCCGTGAGCCTGTCGGTGCGTCTGACGTTCCGCGCGCCCGATCGGACGCTGACCGACGCCGAAGTGCAGGCGGCCACCGACGAAGTCGCAGGGGCGCTCAAACAGGCCCATCAGGCAAAGCTGAGATAGCCACGAGGAGCCGTCGCATGATGAATCCGACGTCATCCGTCAGCCTCGAGCCGATCGACCGGCTGGCGGACAAGGTGCAGTCTCTGATCGCGGTGCTCGAACGCACCCGCGCCGAGCTAATCCACACGGCAGAGGACAACGCTCGGCTGTCGAGGGAGGTCGATGCCCTCCGCACCAAGCTGGCGAGCGCCGAGGACCAGGGCGCCGAGGCCCAGGGCCTCCGGACAGAACGCGACCAGATTCGCGCCCGAGTCGCCGAGATGCTCGATCAGCTCGAGGGACTGAGTCTTTGACGAAGGAGGCAGGAGACACGAGACCGGAGACCGGAGAAGCCGGTGGGCTTCGCCCGCTTCTACTTGACTGCTCCAGGGATTCTCGTGGCCGATGATCCGTCGCGTGTCGTGACCGTCGAGATCATGGGGCAGCGCTACCCGATTCGCAGCGCACTCGACATCGAGTACATCACGCATCTGGCCAACTACGTCGACGAGAAGATTCAGACGGCGACGGAGCACTCGACCGGCGGAGATACCGTCCGCATCGCGGTGCTGGCCGCCCTCAACATTGCCGACGAGTACTTCCGGGCGCGAGCCACCGAAGCCCACCTCGGTGAAAATCTGCAGGAGCGGGCCTCTGAAATCGAACAGCTGGTCGACCGGGCCCTCGACCAGTTCAGTTGACCGACTCCGACAGCTCTGACAAACGCCCGCCGGCGCCGATTCTGCCCCCCCTTGCTCCGCGTCCGAGTTCGTTCTAAGATGACCTCCAGGAAGCGGTTAGGATAGGCAGTCAGGCTCTGCCGTGTTTGTCGGCTGGCAATTGGCGGCCATTTGTGATTGATGAGTTCCCTGCGGTGTTCGTGATGGCCCTGGAGGCTCGTTTGAGCCAACGCTTTACCTAAGAGAGCTGCGATGTTTCGTGGTGTGCACGCCTCCGCGTGAGGAAGCCTGAAGCGAAACTGGTTAATCCGAGAGCGGCTCCACCTGCTTTGCGCAGGTTCATCCGACCTCCCCACACGGCAATGCGGGGTTTTTCGCCTTCCCTCCCGAGGCGTCGCCGTCCGCTGGCTCGTCGCTGACCGCCGCGAGCCACCGAGCGGTGCCTCCCGACGAGGGGTGCCCGTCGCCCACCGGTTGTCTGCCGCCGCCCGCCGAACCCCGGCCACTTGGCCGCCGGTTCCGAAGGGGACGCGCATGGACATCACCATCCTCGGACCCGCGATTGCCACGTTTATCGCGGCAGCCGCTGTCTTCGCCGTCTGGATCGCCACCAGAAAACGAGTCGCCGCGCACACGGTTGGTCGCGCCCAAACCGAGGCATCCCGGCTGGTCCGCGACGCGGAGCGAGACGCCGAGAATCTGCGTAAGGAAGCGCATCTCGCTGCCAAAGAGCAGGCGCACACACTGCTGCAGGACAGCGAGCGACAGACCCGGGAACAGCGCCAGGAGCTGGAATCGGTCGAGCACCAGCTTGCTCAGAAAACGCAGGAGCTGACCGAACACGACCGCAAAGCCAAGCAGTTCGATGTCACGCTCCAAGAGCGAGAGCAACGCGCAGCCGAGCAGGAGCAGTCGCTCACCGAGGAGCGGCGACGCTGCGAGGAACTGGCACAGGAGCAGCAACAGGCTCTTCTGCGGGTCTCCGGGCTGACCGCCGAGGCGGCGAAAGAGCTCGTCATCAAGCAGATCGAACAGGACGCGCGCCGTGACGCCGCGAACCTGGTCAAGCGCCTCGAGGCCGAGGCGCGCGAATCGGCCACCGCGAAGGCCAAGCAAATCATCACCCAGGCCATCCAGCGCAGCGCCCCGGAACATGCCATCGAGACCACCGTGTCGGTGGTCGATCTACCCAGCGACGATCTGAAGGGCCGGATCATCGGCCGTGAAGGACGCAACATCCGGGCACTGGAACAGGCCACCGGGGTCGAGTTGATCGTCGACGACACCCCCGGCGCCATCATTCTCTCGAGCTTCGACCCATTCCGCCGCGAAATTGCCAAGCAGTCGATCGAGCGACTGATCGCAGACGGGCGGATTCACCCGGCCCGAATCGAAGAGGTGGTCGAAAAGGTCAAGGCGGAGCTCGACGAACATGTCCTGAAGGAGGGCGAGGCGGCCACCTTCGAGCTCGGGATCTTCGATATGAACCCGGAGATCCATAAGTTGATGGGGCGACTGAAGTTCCGCACCAGTTATGGGCAGAACGTGCTGAGCCACTCGAAAGAGGTCGCGTATCTGGCCGGAATCATGGCGAAAGAGCTCGGACTCGACGCCGCCACCACGGTGCGGGGGGCGTTCGTCCATGATGTCGGCAAGGCGATCGACCGCGACCTGCAGGGCACCCATCTGACGCTCGGCATCGATTTCCTCCGCCAACACGGCGAGAGCCAGGCAGTGATCGACGCGATGGCGGCGCACCACATGGACATCGATTGGCCGTCGCTCGAATCGATGCTGGTGCAGGCGGCCGACGCCATCTCGGCTGCCCGACCGGGCGCGCGTCGGGACATCCTCGAGTCCTACATCAAGCGGCTGGAGAAGCTGGAAGGGATCGCCGATTCGTTCGACGGCGTCTCGAAGGCGTTTGCCCTGCAGGCCGGACGTGAGATTCGCATCATGGTCGAGAGCGAGAAGATTAGCGACGAAGAGGCGGTCTGGCTGTCGAAGGACATCGCCAAGCGGATCGAGCACGAGCTCCAGTATCCGGGCCAGATCAAGGTGACGGTCATCCGCGAAACACGGGCGGTGGACTACGCACGGTAAGCGATGCGGCGCATCGCTAGCCGGCTTGTCTTACAGCCCCGCTACGCGGGGGCCAGGACTTTCCGCTGTGCGACGAGCATCCTGACCGAGACGTGACGTTCTCGCCGTTTGGACATGCCTAGCAGCCCGCCCCATCCCACGCAGGACGCCGGCGCAACGGTCGGCGACGTCGGCGAAGCCGCGCTGATCAACCGGATCCGCCGCCGCGTGCCACCGGCGCCAGACTGGGTCGCGACCGGGATTGGCGACGATGCGGCGGTTGTCGAACCGGCGCGCGGCACGCTCGACGTGGTGACCACCGACACGCTCGTCGAGGGCATCCACTTCGAGCGCTCCTTCTTCCCAGCCGCCGATTTGGGGCACAAGACCCTCGCCGTCAACCTCAGCGACCTTGCGGCGATGGGGGCGACGCCGCGTGTCGCGGTGCTCTCGCTCGTGCTCCCTGCCGGCATGGCGGCTGCCGACCTCGACAGCCTTGTCGACGGGATGCTGGCACTGGCCACCCGACATCGGGTCGCGCTGGTCGGCGGCAACATCACCCGGTCCCCCGGTCCGCTGGTATTGGGCATGACGGCGATCGGTGCCGTCAGACGGCGGCGTGTGCTGACCCGCGGTGGCGGGCGCCCCGGGGACGAGCTGTGGGTGACCGGCACGCTCGGCGCCGCCACCGCCGGACTCGCCTGTCTGCGCCTGGAGCCGACTGGCTCCGCGGTGGGACACACAGACCTGGCCGGCTGTGTCGAACGCTACCGGCGTCCGGACCCGCGCGTCCGAATCGGGATGCTACTGGGGCGCAACCGAGCGGCCAGCGCCGCGGTCGATCTGAGCGATGGGCTCGGAGACGGCGTTCGCCAACTCGCGCTGGCGTCTGGCGTCGGCGCGATCCTCGACGCCTCGGCGGTGCCGATTGATGAGGGCGCTCGCCGGTGGTTCCAGACCCACGACCTGGATTCACTCGATACAACTCTCGCCGGTGGCGACGACTACGAGCTGCTCGTCGCCGTGCCACGCGCGCATCGTCGTCGCTTCGCCGCCATCAGCCGTCTCGCGCGTGGGGTCCCGACAACCCGCATCGGCGTACTGACCAAGGACCCAAGCCTGGTCCTGCGCACTGCGGACGGCGAGCGGGCGTTGCCCGGGGGATACCAGCATTTCCAGGAGACAGGAGACACACCTCAGGCGCGGTAGCAAGGCCCTTCAGGGCCGCCGCAATTCGCTGGTCCCCGACCAGACCCGAGGACGGGCCTAAAGGCCCTTGCTACCGTGGCTGGCGGCCGTGGCTACGGAGGCGGTCGCCTCCTGATCTCTGTACTGCAGCTGATAGAGGGTGTGGTAGAGACCGCGCTGCGAGAGTAGCTCCTGGTGGCTGCCCTGCTCGCGCAACCGACCCTTGTGGAAGACCAGAATGGCGTCCATGTCCTGGACCGTGGACAATCGGTGGGCGATGGCAATCGTGGTGCGACCCGACATCAGCACGTGCAAGGCGTCTTGAATGAGCTGCTCGGTGTCGGTGTCGATGCTCGAAGTCGCTTCATCGAGGACCAGCGCCGAGGGCCGGTGCGCCAAGGCGCGCGCAAACGAAAGCAACTGGCGCTGGCCAACTGAAAAGGTCGCACCGCGCTCTGCGACGGCGCCATCGAAGCCACCCGGCAGCGACGCGATGAAGCGATCGGCATGGACGGCGGACGCGGCGGCGCGCAGGTCGGCGTCGGCAATCGCATCGTTGCCAAGCCGGATATTGTCGGCGACCGTGCCGGAGAACAGATAGACGTCTTGCAGCACCAGCCCGAACCGGGACCGCAGGGTCCCGAGCGGTACATCCCGGATGTCGACCCCGTCGATGGTGATGCGCCCGCGACTGACGTCGTAGAATCGCATCAGCAGGTTGATCAGCGTTGTCTTGCCCGCCCCGGTCGCACCCACCACCCCGACCCGCTGGCCCGGCGCCACGTCGAAGGTCACGTCTTCGAGCACATACTCCTCGTCGCGGTACGCGAACCAGACGTGCTCGAATCGGATGTGCCCGGGTCCGGTTGGAACCACCGCCGGTGTCACCGGATTCCCGATCGCCACCGGGGTGTCGAGCAGACCGAAGATCCGTTCCGATGAGGCCATGGCGGCCTGCAGCACATTGAATTTCTCGGACAGATCGCTGATTGGCCGAAAGAAGCGCTGTGAATACAGCACGAAGGCGACGAGCGACCCGAGCTCGAGGCTGCCCTGCAGGGTCCAGGCACCACCGAACCAGATGATCGCGGCAATGGCCAGCGCCCCGAGCACCTCGACCGCCGGATAGAACACCGCGTAGTAGAAGATGGACGCCACGTTCGCGTCCCGGTGCCCCTGGTTGATCGTGTCGAAGCGCTCGAAGTGGCGCGCTTCCCTGGAGAAGAGCTGCACCGTCGCCATGCCGGTGATGTTTTCCTGCAGAAACACGTTGATCCGCGCGATCCAGCCGCGCACCTGGCGGTAAGAGTGCCGCGCGTTGCGCCGGAACCACTGGGTCATCAACGCGATCAGTGGCAGGACCGATAGGGCGACGATGGCCAGCCGCCAATCCATGACGAACAGCACAATCGCGATACCGCCGAGCATGAAGATGTCGCGAAAGACCGACACGACCCCCGAGGCGAACAGATCGTTCAGCGCATCGACGTCGGTGGTCACCCGCGTCATCAGGCGCCCGACCGGATTGCGGTCGTAAAAGGCCACATCGAGCCGCTGGAGATGCTCCTGGATGCGCATGCGGAGGTCGAAGATGATGCGCTGGCCGGTCATCTGCAGCGCGTAGGTCTGGGCGTACTCGAACAGATAAGACAGGACGAGGACGCCGAGAAACAGCAACGCCAAGGTGTCGAGGCCCTCGAGCTCGCCGGTGGCAATGTGCGCGTCGATCGCCAGCTTGGTGAGATACGGCGGTGCAAGCTGCAAGGCCGAGAGCCCGATGATGGCAACCAGCGCCCAGCCAATCGCCAGCCGGTGGGGACGCATGAAGCCGAGCAGCCGGCGCATCAGCCGCGCGTCGTAGGCCTTGCCGAGCACCTCCTGATCGTAATCAGACGGGGCTTCGCCCCGTGCCCCCGCGGACGCTGCGCGGGGACCCCCAAGGCCCCGCTCCGCGCCCGCGAGCCGCGCACGTGCGCGGCTTGGCCGCCTCCCGCGGGACTTATCAGGCACGCTCCTCCAGCTCCGCTTCGAGCAGCTGCTTCCGATGGAGTCCCGCATACATACCGTCGCGGGCCAGCAGCTCGTCGTGCGTGCCGCGCTCGACCACCCGGCCGCCATCGAGCACCAGGATGAGATCGGCGCGGCGCACGGTCGAGATGCGGTGCGACACGAGCACCGATGTGCGCCCGCGCATGACCTCCTGCAGCTTTGTCAGGATCTCGTTCTCGGTGTAAGCATCGACCGCCGACAAGGCGTCGTCGAGCAGCAGAATGCGCGGGTCGGCCGAAACCGCGCGCGCCAGCGCCGCCCGCTGCTTCTGACCACCCGACAGCGTGACGCCACGCTCGCCAACCGGCGTCTCGGCCCCGTTCGGAAACCCGGCCAGATCCTTATCGAGCCGGGCGATCGCCATCGCCTCGCGGGCCACCAGCGCGGAGTCGCGGCCAGGGTCTGGGTCTACGCCAAACAGCACGTTCTCGGCGATGGTGTCGGAGAAGAGGAACGGTTCCTGCGGCACCATCGCGATGGCGTGGCGGAGGGTCGACACCGGGAGCGCACAGATGTCGACGTCGTCGACGAACACCGTGCCCGGCGGAGGGTCGAAGAGCCGAGGGAGCAGCGAGAGCAGGGTCGACTTGCCGGACCCGGTCGGGCCCACCAGCGCCAGGGTCTGCCCCGGCTCGACGACGGCCGACACCCCGTCGAGCACGCGGTGCCCGTTGTAGGCGAATGACAGGTCGCGAAATTCGAGTCGCCCACGAATCGGGAGGGACGGCACCACCGGCGCACCTGATGTCGCGGTGACCGCCGGCTGCGCCGCCATCACCTCCAGCATCCGCTCCCACGCGGCCAGCCCCCGCTGGAACAGGTTCGTGACGAACCCGAACGCGATCATCGGCCAGCTCAGCATGACGAGATAGGCGTTGAACGCCACAAACTGCCCCACCGTGATCCGTTCTTCGATGACATACCGGGTGCCCAGCCACAACACCAGCAGACCAGCGAGCCCGAGGATGAAGGCCAGACTTGGATAGAAAAGCGCCTGCAGCCGGATGAGCACGGCATTGCGTTCCAGATACTCGAGGTTCGCGCTCCGGAACCGCTCGGTCTCCACCGCCTCGCGGCCATAGGCCCGCACCACACGGACGCCGGCGAGCGATTCCTGGACCACCGCGCTCAGGGTCGACAGCTGGGCCTGAATTCGCTCCGACTGACGGTAGATGGCGGTGCCGAAGGTCTTGACCGCGACCGAGACCAGCGGCAGCGGCAGTAACGCCACCAGCGTCAGCACGGGGTCGATCGAGAGCATCAAGGCGACCGACACGACGAACACCATGCCGGTGCTGGCCATATACATGATGGCGGGGCCGATCATCATGCGCACCGCGTTCAGATCGTTGGTCGCGCGCGACATCAGGTCGCCGGTGCGGTGAGCGTGGAAATAGGCCAGCGGCAGCCGCTGTAGGTGCGAAAAGAACGCGTTGCGCAGGTCGAATTCGATGGCGCGGGACGCCCCGACGATGAGTCGCCGCATCAAGAACCGGAAGACCCCTCCGACGACCGCGAGGCCCAGCAAGAGACCGGCATAGAGGCCGAGCTTGCCACGAGTCACGTCTGCCGTAAGGTCGTCGATGGCGAAGCGGAGGACCCAGGGCCCGGCCAGCGACAGCGCGGTGGTCAAGAAGAGACAGACCAGGCCGACCGCGAACTGGCGGCGATAGCGCAGCACGTAAGGGACGAGTCGGGCCAACGGGGACATGAGGGGTCGTCGGCAGGCACGAACGCCGAGCCTGCCGTTTGGCGGGCGACGGGCTTCAGGCTACGGGCTTCGGACGCTCCGGAACACCTGGAACGGAACCTCAGATAGCCAGCCCCAAGAATAACAGTTCTGAAGGCGCGGTTACGAGGCTGTCATCCCTACAGCCGGCCATCGAAACGGTCGATAGGACTCGCGACCCGTTCGCGTGCAAATTTGTGCATCGGCGGACGAGTCAACGCGGGACTGAGCCAGGGCCTGGGTTGGTACGACCTATGCTTGGATGAAGGTAGAGCGCCCGAAGCCCGACGTAGCCTACGAGCTTGCCATGACTCACACACGACGTTGTATCGCCGTCGCCGGCTGTCTCGCTACCGTGCTGGCCTTCGCATCCCCGGCCGCGGCCCAGTTCTTCGGCCAGCCCTCGGACCTGCCCATTGGCGAGAACTACCACGTGGAAGTCCTCGGTGGCATGTGGTCTCCATCACCGAACATCTCGATCTCGAGTGACGCGTTCGGAATTGCCGGCACCGCCATCAACTTCGCGAGCGATCTGGGCATCGCTCGGGAGCGATTCGGCGAGGTGCGGCTGCGGCTGCGTCCGGGCCGGAAGCACCGTTTTCGGATCGACTACGTGCCGATCCGTTATTCGGCACAGACAGTGGTCGAGCGCCGCCTGGTCTTCCGCGGCATCGCCTACGACGTCGGCGTACCAGTAAGCTCGACTATCTCCTGGACGGCCTGGCGGCTCGGCTACGAGTACGACATCGTGCATCGTAGTCGCGGCTATTTCGGGATCATCCTCGAGGCGAAGTACACCGATGTGGAGGCCTCGCTCGATGCCACGTTCGGACGGGAGTTTGCGCGCGTGCGGGGGCCCATTCCAGCGATTGGGGCGATTGTGCGGGTCTATCCGCTCCGAGTGTTGGCCGTCACCGCCGAGGTCAGCGGCGTCACCCTGCCGAGAGACTTGCTCGAGAGCTACAGCGGGGAATATGTCGATATCGATGTGTCTGGCACCCTGAACTTCACAGAACAACTTGGCGCGCAATTCGGATATCGGTCGCTCGACTTCAGCGCCTCCTCGGACGAGGACGCGGCCAACCTGAAGCTCGACGGGTTCTACATGGGCGCGCTCCTGAGGTTCTAGGATCGTCCCACCGGCGCCTTCATCGCTTCGAGGCGGCGTCCCGCCTCCTGCAGCGTCTCATCCCGCTTGCAGAATGTGAACCGCACCTTGGTGCGCCCCAGCGCCGGCTCGTGGTAGAAGCTGCTCCCGGGCACGACGGCCACGCCCACCTCGCTCACCAGATAGCGCGCGAACGCGACATCGTCGGCAAACCCGAAGCCACCGATGTCGGTCATGACGTAGTAGGCGCCATCCGGCTTGTAGCAGACAAAGCCTTGGCGCTCGAGCAGCGCAAGCAACTGGTCGCGTCGCCGCTGGTAGCTGGCGGCAAGCTCTGTGTAGTAAGCCTCCGGTAACGCAAGCGCTGCCGCCCCCGCCTCCTGCAGCGGCGCCGCCGCACCTACGGTCAGAAAATCGTGCACCTTGCGGATGGCCCCGGTCAGTCCGGCCGGCGCAATCGTCCACCCGACCCGCCACCCCGTGACGCTGTAGGTCTTCGACAGGCTGTTGATGGTGACCGTGCGATCGGTCATGCCCTCGATAGCCGCCATCGGCACATGCCGGCAGCCGTCATACAGGATGTGCTCGTAGATCTCGTCGGTAATCGCCAGCACGTCCCAGCGCTGACACAGCTCGGCAATGACCATCAGCTCGGCCGGCGTGAAGACCTTTCCGGTCGGATTGTTCGGACTGTTGATGATGATGGCGCGTGTCCGCTCGTTGAATGCGGCGGCGAGCGCGTCGGGGTCGAAGGTCCAGTCTGGCTCGTGCAGAGTGACGTAGCGCGGCACCGCACCAGACAGAATGGCGTCCGGACCGTAGTTCTCGTAAAACGGCTCGAACACCACGACTTCGTCGCCCGGGTCGACCGTGGCCAGCATCGTCGACATCATCGCCTCGGTCGAGCCGCAACAGACGGTGACCTGCGCATCCGGGTCGACGGCGACGCCATGGCGCCGCGTGAACTCGTGCGCCACCGCCTCGCGGAGCGGGCGGGCGCCCCAGGTGACGGCGTACTGATTGATGTCGGCGGCGATCGCGTCGCGAGCCGCCGTCTTCACCGCATCGGGCGCCGCAAAGTCGGGGAACCCCTGCGAAAGGTTGACGGCGTCGTGTTGCTGGGCAAGACGGGTCATCTCGCGGATGACCGACTCGGTGAACTGGTCGGCCTTCAGCGAGCCTGGGCGGGTCGGCATGGCGCCATTATACGGGCGCCCTCCGCAGGCGGGGACCAGACCGTATAGCCGACAGGAGCTCTGGCGCGCACGCAACCGCTTGAAGCAGAGGGGGTTCTACGCTATAACGTGGAGGATGTTTTCTTCACGGTCGCTCATGCGATCGAAGGAGTGAACTGAATGCAACGTACCGTAGCGCTCGGAATCTCTTGCCTCGTCGGCGTGCTCTCCATCGCATCCCCAAGCAGCGCCGGCCAGCAGCCCTCGGCCGGCGAGAACCAGCTGCTGCCCCTCACCGCGTTCTCCCCCTCGCTTCTCGGGATGTATCGAAAGGTGATGGAGATCGACGCGGAGATCAAGACGTTCAGCGACCAGTACGGGCTCGACCTCGATCTGGCACGGGCCGTCGTGATCCACGAATCGGGTGGCAACGGGTCGGTCGTCTCCATTGACGGCGCCAACGGCTATTTCCAGGTGATGCCGGCCACGTTCCGGTCGCTTCGCGTGGAGACGAACATCGAGGCGGGTATCAAGTACCTGTCACAGCAGGTGAAGCGGTTCGGCCGCGAGGACTATGCATTGGCCGCCTATAACGGCGGCCCGGGGCGGGTCACCCGACGCCGGCCGATGTATCTGGAGACGCTCCAGTACGTCGTGCAGATCAGCGACTATCGCAACGTGCTGAAGCTCTACGACACCTCGGTGCGTCATCACGCGCTCGACATCCGCCTCGAACCCGTGCAGGAGGGGGACGGGTGGTGGTCGATCTCGCAGCGTCTCGGCATCTCGATCCTGCAGCTCCGACTGCACAACCCGTTTCTCGCGAACCGGGCGCTCCGGGTCGGTCAGCTCGTCGCCTATCCCCCGGCCCCGCGCGGCGACCTGTTCACCGTTGACGGTGACGGCAGCCACCTGCACTACCAGGCCCGGCACGGCGACAACTACCTGCGCCTGGCCTTCATCCTCGATGTCGATCTCGAAACGCTCCGGGAGGCCAACAACCTCTGGCGCCTGCAAAGCCTGCCCGCCGGCCAGACGCTCCGGATCCCACTCGAATGGACCGGCAAGTTCAACGAGCATCAGGTGCGGGCAAACGAAGACTTGAAGCAGATCGCCGATACCCTGGAGTCGAACCCGTGGCGGATTATTCGTGACAACGGCGTGTGGGACGAGCAGCTCACTGCGGGGATGACCTTGAAGGTCCGGCCGGAAGCACCGAAACCGACCTACCTGACCTACCGGGTCTCGAGCGGCGACACGCTGGGACGCATTGCCGCGCGGCACGGCACGAGCGTGCGCGCCATCCAGTCGGCCAACGGCATGGGCAACAACACTTTGATCCGGATGGGACAGAGTCTGCGGGTGCCTGCAGCCGCGAACTGAACCCAGAATCCGTTGAGTTGCTTCTGTGGCGCAGGCCTTCAGGCCTGCGAGGCAGGGCTGAAGCCTTGCTCCGGGAATGTCGACACAACCGAGCTAGCGCCTAGCAGCCCGTGGTGAAAGCCCCGCTGCATTCAACTGGCGCTGAATCCCGCCTGCCCGCGTTACTTCTCGGTCAAATACTGCCGGTATTTTCCCTCGTCGTGCCTTGGCAGCCGGGCCCATCGCCAGTTTCGGTGCGACGC
>PVBE010411436.1_pt1 | contig 35516 bp, 25 predicted proteins | sample 1631181 | NCBI WGS metagenome assembly PVBE01 (sample SAMN08397723, study PRJNA350692) | Marine metagenome, whole genome shotgun sequencing project. | isolation source: water | place: Pacific Ocean | collected 2012-04
GGACCACTTCTGGGACGTGCTGGCGCCTCTACCGACCGCGATGGCGGCCGCTGCGGCGACGACGACCTTGCGCGTGGGAACCAACGTGCTCGGGAACGACTTTCGTCACCCCGTGCTGCTCGCCAAGGAGATCGCCACCATCGACGTGCTCTCCGAAGGCCGCTTCGAGCTCGGACACGGCGCCGGCTGGATGGCCGACGACTACCGACGAGCCGGCATGACCATGGATTCGCCGGGCGTCCGAATCGAACGGTTGGCCGAGGCGATCGAGGTCATGAAGGCCCTCTGGCGCAAGGGTGCCGTCCAGCATCGGGGAAAACACTATGCCATCGACGGGCTGGAGGGCTGGCCCAAGCCCAAGCAAGAAGGCGGTCCGCCGATCCTGATCGGTGGTGGAGGTCGCCGCCTTCTCGGCATCGCGGCTCGCCTGGCCGACATCGTGGGCATCAACCCGATCGCCGCCTCCGGCGTCCACGATCGCGCGACGAATCACGACGCCACCCCGGAGGCCACGGATCGCAAGCTCGCTTGGCTGCGCGAAGCGGCCGGCGACCGCTTCGGCGAGATCGAAATCTCGATGAATGCTTATATAGCCGAAGTCACCGATGAGCAGGGCGCCGCGGAGCGGCTCATGTCCGAGCGCTTCGATCTTCCGCCGCAACAGGCCGTGAAGGTGCCTCATGGCTGGGTGGGACCGATCGAAAAGATCGTGGACGACCTGCTCGCCTGGCGAGAACGTTGGGGCATTTCCTACTGGGTGATCCAAGACGAGGCGGCAGACGATCTGACCCCCCTGGTCGCAAAGCTGGCGGGAACCTGATCGCAAGACGCCCTCCAACCCGAGCAACCCGTTCAGCGCTCCAGGAAGCCCTTGAGCGAGCGGCTGCGGCTCGGATGCCGCAGCTTGCGCAACGCCGTCGTCTCGATCTGACGAACTCGCTCGCGCGTCACATCGAAGTCTTGCCCGACCTCCTCGAGGGTCCGGTTGGCCTTCTCCCCGATGCCGAAGCGCATGCGCAAGACTCGCGCCTCCCGCGGAGCGAGGGTCGCCAGAAGTTCCTTCGTGTGCGCGGCGAGGCTCGATTGGATGACCACATCCTGGGGACTGACGGCGTTCGGATCCTCGATGAAGTCCCACAGCTTGCTGTCGTCCTCCTCGCCGACCGGCGTCTCCAGACTGATCGGGTCGTTGGCGATTCGCAGCACCATCCGCACCTTTTCCAGGGGCAGCGTGAGCGCCTCCGAAAGCTCCTCGGGTTGCGGCTCGCGCCCCAGGATCTGCACCAGTTGGCGAGTCGTGCGCACCAGCTTGTGGATCGTCTCGACCATGTGCACCGGAATGCGAATCGTGCGCCCCTGATCGGCGATGGCCCGGGTGATCGCCTGGCGAATCCACCAGGTCGCATAGGTCGAAAACTTGTAGCCGCGACGCCACTCGAATTTGTCGACAGCCTTCATCAGGCCGATATTGCCCTCCTGAATCAGATCGAGGAACTGCAGACCGCGCGTCGTGCATTTCTTTGCGATCGAGACGACCAGCCGCAGATTCGCTTCGATCATTTCGCTCTTCGCTTCCTGTGCCCGCAACGACATCGCATCCACGCGATCGAGGATCTCATCGACCTCCCGCTTTGCTAGCCCCGAATCCTGCTCCACCCGTTTGCGGTAGCGATCCAGATCGGCCAGATCGTCGAGAGCGTCGGCGATTGCGCCGGCATCTCCCCCGAGGCGTTTCAGGGCCTGCTTGCCTGGGGCGCTGCGTTTGGCCGACTGCTCCGCCATCACGCGAAACTCCTCGACATCGAGGTCGAAGGGGCGTGCACTCTGCGCCGAGCGCTCGTCGAGCAGACGGTGACTCTCCGCCAGCTCGCGCAGACATCGATCCAGCTCGCTGTAGCATTGGCGCGTGACGCGCTGCTTGCGCAGTATCTTCGCTGCCTCGGCGTACTGCGCCGCAATCTCTGCTGCGCAGGCGTCCCGATCGTCGCGGCTCATCGTGCTCGTCTCGAGCTCCGCGCTGCGCTTCGTCAGGTTCTGCTCGATCCGAGTCAGACGACTCATCGCGTCCAGGAAACTCCTGCGGGTCTCATCCAGAGGTGCCGCAAGCTCGTCGTCCAGTCCGTCGACGACCTTCTTCAGCTTGAGGCGGCCCTGCTCGACGAACTCGCCGACCTCGATCATGCGCCGGAGACAGTACGAATTGCCGACCAGCGCCGCGAAATGAGCGTCGGCGGCCACCTCGATCCGCTGCGCGATCTCGACCTCGCCCTCACGCGTCAGCAGGGCGACCTGCCCCATCTCGCGCAGATAGACGCGAACGGAATCCGCACTCCCATCTTCGTTGCGGCTCGAATCGCGAGCCTCCGACTGCTTCGTTCTGGGCTTGCGCTGGGTGGCCGTTCTCGCGAGAGCGATGTCGTTTTCGATCAATAGCGCGAGGACACCGTTGAGATCGCTCTTGCCGAGATCTCCCAGCTCGAAGGCAGCTCGGAGATCGTGCCGATCGACGTCGCCCTTCTGCTTCCCGATCTCGATCAGCTTCTGCACCGCTTTGAGCTCGAGGAGCTCGTCGCGCGTATGCGGGGGTCCCGAAATCTCGGCGGCGGAATCCGGAAACGGGTCGATGACTCGAGCGTTGCGTTCGTCCTCGATTGGACAGCTCTCCCAGTACTGGCGGTCGGGATCAGGCAGCCTGAATCTCCTACTCCCCGCGGTCGAGCGCCGAGGGTCGCTGTGTGGCAATTTCAACTCGCGTAGGCGTCGGGTCAGCTCGTCTGGCCCGAGGTCCGAAATGCGCGAGAGCAATCAGTGGATGGCGTGGAGCCGGTGGCCTGGGATGCGTTCGCACGCCATCGCGACTGCCCCCCCGCCCGGCGCCTCGGCCGACCGGGCGCGACGAGCGGAGGGGCGTGGCGCGGAAGCTTCCGATCAGCACCACTCGACCGCTCTCCACGAGCTCGAGTACGTGGGTCTCGATCTCTCGCTCCGAATGACCCTGTCGCGTGAGGGCCTGTACCAACGCGAGCAGCGTCGTCTGCTGGGCGCCCTGACTTCCGTTCAATGAGATCGATGGGTTATTCATGCGCGTCGCTCCGTCTTACGAGGGCGGGCAGCTGAAGATGCCGCCTCGACCCGGTACTCCGCGGCAATGGCTATGATCCAGGGTACGCGCGCTTGCGTGGCTGGCCTTGATCGCAGCGGACAAAGCCTTGACCGAGGGTGCCAATCGGGTGCCAGCGCCCAACCGCGCCGCTTTTGATAATGTGTGAGGTTCGAGAGGGGAGGTTCCGATGACTACCTGCGCCACCGTGCTGCGCCTGTTCGTCGAAGCCCTCGAGGGGATGGAGGTCGACTGGCGAGCGTTGCTGAGAGACTGTCAGATCGACCCCGAGCAGATCTACAATCCCGAGGCCCGAATTTCCCAGGATCGTTTCGAGCGGACCTGGGTCGCGGCCCAGGAGCTGACCGGCGACCCGTGCATCGGCCTACACGCCGGCGAGCGCATCCGCGCTCACGCGGTGAATCTATTCGGCTACCTGATGCTGAGCAGCGCAACCCTCGGCGCCGGCATGAGGCGCGTCGCGCGCTACCAGCAGGTACTCGCCGGGGTGCCCTGGATCGAGCTGGACGAGGAGTCGGATCCGGCTCGACTGCGCGTCGGGGCTGCGACGGGAAGCGACGACTTCCGGGCGATCCACGCGGAGTACGTCGCCGCACTGGTTCCGCGGGCCATGGGCTGGGTTTCCGAGGTCGATGTGGTGCCCGAAGGGGTGTCGTTCCGGCACGATGCGCGCGGTCCGCTCGCCGACTACGTCCGCGTGTTGGGCTGCGACGTGAAGTTCAGCGCGGAGCGCAACGAGATCGTCTTCAGCGCCGCGACCCTCGCCCGTCCATCCCGACACGCGGAGGAAGCAATCGCGCACTTGCACGTCGAGTTCGCGGAGCGGCTGCTCGCACGCCGGGGCGATAACGAGGTGACGTACCGCGTGCGTCGCTTGCTCGCCGAGTGTCTCGAGTCGGGAAAGGCCGATCTCTGCTCTGTCGCGCGCCAGCTGGGGATGAGCCCGCGAAGCCTACAAAGGCGGCTGTCGGGCGAAGGGACGACTTTTCGCGAGCTACTCGACGGCCTGCGCTGCGAGGTGGCCCGCGAGCATCTGGAGCGCTGCCGAACCCCGATCGCGGGTGTGGCCCATCTTGCGGACTTCTCGGACGTGAGCGCTTTCACCCGTGCGGCGAGTCGCTGGTTCGGTGCGACGCCGGCACGCCTGCGCGAGCAGGCCGGGCGTCGCGACGACCCCGAGCTCCATTGAATGCGCTCCGCCGCTCCGGAATATCTCGACGACCTACAACCCGAAATGTCGAGGCCGTTGCTGTTTTCTTCGCTGCGGTGTCCCTGCGTGAGTCTCGTTCAAATCACCAGGCGGTGAGTCGCAGCAGCCTTCTGGACCTGCCCGGAAGAGCGAGCCGCGCGTTCAGCATCAGCGCTCTTCCCAGACCGGGCGGATGGGGGCCTTGCCAATCATCTGGGCGGGGGAGTAGCCGCCCTCGCTGTGGCGCGGTCCGGGATAGCCGACCCACTTCCATCCCACGTAATCGCGGTTGCCGCCGTAGCTCGGGTCGGCCAGGAACCCGAGCAGCGTGTGGACTCGCAGGGTCTCAAAGAAATCGGGCGAAGAGACTTCGGCACTGCTCCAGGCTTCGGCCACGCCGTCCTGCAAAGCCATCAGCAGATCGTCCTGCTGCTCGCCTTCGAGCTCCGCGAAGTCCTTGCCATGCCCTGCAGTGGCGACGGCGTTCAGTGCGGGGATACCCGCTCGATAGATCGGGAGCATCGCGACGTCTTCGTTGGCAAGCGCTTTGTCGATGAAGTTGATGCAATTGGCTTCGCGCGCGCCGGCCCCGCCCTCCGAGGGTAGGATACGGAATGTGACGGCCTCGACGTTCTTCCACTCTCCAGCCGTGAGCACCTGCGGAGCCAACCGAGTCGTGGCAGCGCGGACTGCCTTCGGCATTTGCAGAGCGACGAGCGCTCCGCCATAGAGAGCAGCCCCTGCCAGAAAGCGACGGCGCGACAACGCGGCGTCCAGAGCGTCTTGCGTCTTCGCCTGGGTCACAACTCGTGCCTCAGGCCCGAGGCTTTGAAGTGATCGGCGGTTCTGTAGGCCATCGCCAGCAGAGTGAGCGTCGGGTTGTACCCACCCGCAGTCGGGAACACGCTGCAATCGAGGACCCACAGATTGCGCACGTCGTGGCTGCGACCGAAGCCGTCGACGACCGACTTCGAGGCATCGTCACCCATGCGACAAGTCCCGTGAATGTGGGCGCTACCCGCCGGCGAGGCTCCGCCTTCCAGCGTGATGGCGCTGGCCGGCCAGCGCTTTACGGCGCCGGCCGCATCGGCAATCGCGTCAATCTTGTCGCGATACCAGACAAACATGGCCACATCGTTGGAATGATACGAGTGGGTGGTCCTCGGCACCGGAATGCCTTGCGCATCCCTGACCACGGGATCGAGCTCGACGCAGTTCTTCTCCATGGGCAGGTCTTCGCAGATCGCGCCGAAGGTCGCCGCGCGCGGAAATTCGCTCAGGTACTTCATCATCGGGCTTCCCCAGCCCCGCGCAGCCTCCTGATTGCCCACATGTGCCATCAGCGCGTAGGCGATCGGTTGTTTGAGGATCGGATTGAAGTCCGCGATCACCCCGCCGCGAATGAAGCCCCGCTTCGGATCACTGGGGTGCAGGTCATCGATGCCACCGTGCACCTCGAGACCGGTGAACGACAGTGCCGGCTCGTCGAACACCAGATTCACTGCGGGAAAGTGGTGATAGGTGAGATTTCGTCCCAGCTGTCCGCTCGAGTTCGCGATCCCCTGCGGAAAGGTGTTCGAGGTCGACGACAGCATGAGGTGCGGTGTACCGATGCTGCCCGCTGCCACGATCACCTGGCGCGCGCGCACTTCTCGTTCGCTCCCGGTCGAGTCCAGATAGCGCACGCCTCGCGCGAGTCCGTCCTTGCCGACCATGATCTCGGTGGCGCGAGCGTTGGTCCTCAGGTCGAGGCGCCCCGTCGCGAGCGCGCGCGGGATCGACACGGAAAAGGTCGTGGCCTTGGCATGAATCGGACAGCCGTAGGCCTGGCAGGCGCCCCCGTACATGCACTTGGGACGCCCCTTGTAGGCCCGCGAGTTGATCGCCATAGGCACCGGGAACTCGCTGTAACCGAGCTTCTTGGCAGCACGAGCCAGCCGCAGGCTCGTCATTCGCGGAGGATGCGGTGGATTCGGATAGCCCCGCTTGCGCAGGCCCTCGAAAGGGTTCGAATGCGCCTTGCCCGCCACTCCGAAATCCCACTCGGCGCGTTCATAGAAGGGTTCGAGCTCGTCGTAGCCGAAGGGAAAATCTGCGAGGTTCGCTCCGGCGACCGACCCCTCCGTCGAAAGCACCTTGAACTCGTCCGGTCGGAAGCGCCAGGACCATGCCGCCCAGTGCGTCATCGTTCCGCCGAGGCAATGGGCGATTCCATGGAAACGCCCGACCTGGGCGGTGGAGGCGTCGTCGGGTCGCCAGGTCTCGAGCTGATCGGGTGAAAAGAGTTCGTCCCGCAGCACGACGGACAACTCGTCATCGCTCATGAACTGAGACAACGACAATGAAGGACCGCGCTCGAGTGCTACGACGTCGAATCCCGCTTCCGCGAGCTCCTGCAGCATGACGCCGCCGCCAGCACCGGTCCCGATCACACACACATCTGCCAGCCCGTGCTTCGCCACCTCTCGCATCCTACCTTAGGTCGGCGGCCACACGAAGGCGGATCGGAGTTCGGCTACTGCTCGGACCGGACCACGAGCACGACATCCATCAGGCGGTCTCACAGATCTGAATCCTGTCATGGCCGGAGATCGACTCCGCTCGATCTTGCAGAATCCGCTCCGCCCCTGACACCGTTTCATCCACGATTTCGGAGCATCGCTTCGCGTCCTCGATCGCACCCACGATTTGTCCACCGGGAACGATCCCGCGGCCGTAGTCTCCGCCCATCAGACCCTCGTAGGTGTTCCCCGCAATCTGCGCTTGCCCCAGCGACTTTCGAATGTCGGGTCCGCCTCGAAGTCCTGCGATCAGGACTTCAGTCCAGGAGAGTCGCAGCGCCTTCTTGACCTTCGAAACGCTCAGAAGCACCTCGAGAGGAGACATCGAACGCGCCATCGCATCGACCCGTTCGGTCTTCAAGAAGCGCGTCCCGGCTCCATCGATCCGGTCGGTGTAGATCGTATCGAGCTCCGTCAGTCCGAACGCGAGATCCTTGACGCGATCATGCATCGGGCTCTCCACCGAAAGGGCGAAGCGTGTCCCCATGGAGATCCCTTCGGCACCCAGAACGAGCGCGGCGGCGAGCCCGCGGCCGTCGCTGAAGCCACCGGCCGCAACCACTGGAATACCCACTGCACTCGCGATCAGGGGCACCACGATCAACGTCGTCGCATCACCGCCGTGGCCAGCCGCTTCGTGGCCCGTCACGAGCAAAGCGTCGGCTCCCTTTCGCTCTGCACTCTGGGCATGACGGGTATTCGTCACTGTGCTCAGGATCTTGCCGCCGTAGGCCTGCACGGCCTCGATGATCCACGGTCTGATGCCCAATGAAATATTGACGACAGGAACCTGTTCCTCGATCAGAACGCGAGCGTTTGCTTCCGCAGTCTCGAACTCCAGCGTGACGTTCGCACCGAAGGTCCGACTCGTCCGCCCTCGGATCTCACGAACCGACTCGCGGACTTCCTCTGGACTCAGAGTCGCCGTCGCGAGCAGCCCCAGCCCACCGGCCTCGGACACAGCGGCCACGAGTTGTGGGACCGCGACAAAGGCCATGCCGGCGCAGAGTATCGGGTGCTCGATCCCGAGCAGTTCAGTCAGATCGGTCTTCATCCCTGGGACTCCTCGACCACCTGTTGGCGAAGCCACGACAAGTCGACTTTGCCGGCTGGACCACGTTCGATTTCACGACGAAAGATGACGGCCTTGGGCAGCTTGAAGCGGGCCAAATGGCTCTCGCACGACGCGATCAGCTGGGTCTCGCTCGCGGTCCCGCCCGACTCGAGCGCAACGACGGCGACGACCTGCTCCCCGAAAGGTTCGTTGGGCCGCCCAACCACTGCGACATCCCGTACGGCTGGATGCAACATCATGATCGCCTCCACCTCTTCTACAAAGACTTTTTCGCCACCGGAGTTTATCTTCGATGACTCGCGACCCAGAAACTCCAGCTCCCCGGGACCTCGCCACCGCGCCCGATCTCCGGGCACCACATATCTGACAGCGTCGATCTCCAGGAATGTCTCCGACGTCTTCTTGGAATCGCCTAGATAACCGAGCGGGATCGCTCCGCTTCGTGCAAGCCAGCCCGGTTCCGAATCTTCCGACACGAGGAGCCCGGTCTTCTCCGCATTCAGCAAGGTCGTCCCAAAGCCCAATGCAAAGCTGCCTCCCGACACGCCCCCGGACGCGCTGCTGACGTTGGAGGCCTGACCGCCCGTTTCTGACGAGCCGATGCCCTCGATCACGACCAAATGAGGCAAGTGTTCGAGCAGCTCCTCTTTCGCTCGCTCGCTCAGCGCTGCGCCTCCGCTGACGATCATCCGCAGCGCGCTGAGATCGAAACGCCGCTGCTTCAACGCCTCGATGCACGGGCGCGCCATCGCATCGCCCACGAGAACTGTCACGCTCGCCCGCTCGCGCTCCGCGCACTCCAGAACAGAGATCGCATCGAAATGCTCCACGGTGTCCGGAAGAATCACCGTGCCCCCGGCGTTCCACATCCCAAGGGCGGCCGCATGACCCGCGACGTGCATGAACGGCGCCTGCGGGAGTACGCGAATCGAACTTGATTTCGCGCGCTCGATGATCTCGTCCATGCATTCGAAGGACGAGCCATCCTCGCGACGGCCATTCATGTTCGCGAGAAAAATATCTGCCTGCCGCCACAGAACGGCTTTGGGCATCCCGGTCGTTCCACCGGTGTAGGTCAGATACAGATCGTCGGGTGAACAATCGCGAACCGACCTCTCTGCGGAAGACAGCGCGAGCACCTCTTCATACTCCCGCGCACCAGAAACCAGAGGCATGCCCGATCCATCCTCTACCTGTAGCAGCACACGCAGGCTCGGGAGTTCGGCCGCGATCTTCTCGACTTGTTCCGCGAAGCAGGAATGAAAGATCAGTGCCCGCGCATCGGAGTCACGCAAGATATGAATCAGTTCGCGGGCGACGAATCGATAATTCAAGTTGACGGGAACGGTGCGGCTCTTGAACGCACCGATCATGCCCTCGAGGTACTCGTTCCCGTTGTGGAGATAGAGCCCGACATGGTCTTGCCCAGATTGCCAATTTCGCAGCTCACTTCGATCGCGATGAATGCCCAGCCCCTCCCCAGCGAAATAGTTCGCCAGGCGGCGCGATCGCTCAGCCATGTCCAACCACGAGAATCGACGATCGCGAAACACGAGGCATTCCCGATCCGGGATGGCTGCCGCAACGGCTTCGTGGACCTGTGCAATATTGAATTCCATGATTTCGCGCCGGCCTCCGCTGATCCGCATCCCGAGCCTATATTATTTTATCACGATCGTCCAATCATATTGACCCCTTTCGGAATTTTCGATATACCTGCTCCATGCCCAAAATCGTGGACCATGAGGATCGCCGAACCCAGATCGCCAACGCCGCGGCCCGCATCATGGCCTCCCGGGGCCTGGGCAACACAACCGTGAGAGATATTGCGAAGGAGGCAGGCTTCACATCAGGAATCCTGGCGCACTACTTTCGGGACAAGAACGAGGTTCTCTCCCACGCGCTCCAGTTGCTGGACGATCGATCGGCCGATCGGTTTCGCCCCGCCCTCTCCAGCAACGACCCCATCCAGTCGGTTTTCGAGGAGGGAATGCCCCTCGATGACGACCGGGAGGTCGACTCTCGAGTTCGAATCCAGTTCTGGGCACGAGCGCTGTCGAGCAGTGATCTCGCCGAGCAGCAGGCCAGCAGTTTCAAAGGATGGATTCGCGCGACGCGAGCGCTCCTACGAGCCCGCCAGAAGCGCGGAGAGCTCGACCCAGACCTGAAGGTCGATCCCATCTCAGAGCTTCTGGTCGCGCTCATCATCGGTGCAAACGTAGTTGCTGTCTTCCTCCCGAAGCGATCCCGCCGCGCGTTCGTCCGCCGCATCGTCGATACGGCCATGGAAGCACTCCTCTAGCGCCATCGACACTCCGCAATGATGCTGCCTCGGAGGAATGGAAATCTGATGAACTTGCAAGACGAGTCCGCGGATGCCGGGTGGGAACCGCCGCTGGGGGAACTCGCACGCAGAACTGCGCTCACCCATGCGATGGGCGGAGTTGACCGCCTCTCTCGCCCGACTGCGCGCCGACACTTGAATGCGCGAGAACCAATCGCCAGAACACTCCGATCGGCAGTCCGGATCGACGCCGCACAGCACGAGATTCACCCGCTCGAAACACGTAGGGAGTATGCACGATGACTGACTCACGGATGGAATCAGCTTTTCGCAAGGACCTTCTAGCTGAGCAGGTCGCATTGATCACAGGGGGCGCCACCGGGATTGGTCGCGTGATTGCACGCACGCTCGGACAGCACGGCGCTCGGGTCTGTCTTGCAAGCCGCAAAGCCGAGAATCTCGAGCGGGCGTCGAAAGAACTTTCAGCAGAGGGCATCGAGTGCATGTGGGTTCCCTGCGATGTACGCAACGACACGCAGGTCGAGGATGTCATCGCCGAGATTCTCGAGCAGTGGGGCCGGTTGGACATCGTGATCAACAACGCGGCGGGGAACTTCCCGGCGCCGATCACCGGGATCTCCTACAACGGCTTCAAGTCAATCGTCGATATCGACCTTCGCGGGACATTCAACGTGACAAAAGCCGCATTCGAAGCCTACCTCAAGGATCATGGGGGTCATATCGTCAACATCAGCGCCCCGTTCCAGAATGTCGGCGTCAGTCTGCAGGCCCATGTGGCCGCGGCCAAGTCGGGTGTCGACTCGTTGACTCGAAGCTGTGCAGTCGAGTTCGGTGCTCACAATATTCGAGTCAATGCGGTCGCACCGGGGGCCACAGCGGACACCGAAGGGCTCGATCGCTTCGCCGAGGTCAAGGGCGCCGAAGAGGCCGCCTGTCCCTTGCGACGCGTCGGGTCAAAGAGCGACATGGCGAACATGGTTCTGTTCCTGGTGAGCGACGCCGCATCGTATGTGACCGGCCAGGTGATCGCCGTCGATGGCGGCGCCTCGGTCGATCTGTTCAAGCTAGGAAGAGTGACTTGAACTTCCGACCTGTCTCATCAAATACTCCCTCTGGTGTTGATTGGCGGCTCACCGGAGGGAGTTCTCATGAGACTCCAGGAAATGTCAAACTGGGACTACCTCCCCGGCAGATCTGGGGGGGGCTCTTTTTGTCTAGGCACGAAGTTGCGGCCGGAGCGGGGTGGGATGGTGGGCGGATGTGTCGCTACTCCGAGGTCGCCGCGCCGAGGGGGACCCGCGGAGGATCCACTCCGCAGTCTGCCTGCTCCGACCTCTGCCGCAGCGAAGGAGTAGCCATGATGTGCTCGTACAAACCATCGCCGAGGCTCTTCAGGTAGTCGGGATCGCACTTTGCGTACCACGCAGCAATCTCGACCAGCTCCACATTTCGAGCCTGCCAGTAGGCTCGGTCGTCGTCCGATAGCCCGACATATGAGACGCGTTCTCCGATCGAGCTGTAGAAGCGCTCTGCCTCCTCCCGGGAGCCGAACGACCCACCTGGGAGAACCCCGGCGCCAATCCCCACGATTGGCACAAGGTCGAGGTCGCGACTGTCGTGCTGAACCCTCACGAAATTCCCGCAAGGCAGCTTGCGGCGTGCGTCGATTCGGTTCTGGGCCTCCTCGCTGATCTCCAAATGAACGAACACGTAGGGGTGCGACCCAGTCGCTCCGGGAGACGGTATCGCCTCGTGAATGCTCACGGCTCGGATCTCGTCGAACTCAACCTCCCACCGAGGTCGCTTCGTGACCCTAACGGAGGCAGGAACGCCTGCGAACGTCTCGAATCTACTGTCCACCCAGGCGCACTCATCGGTCTCTGAGCCCTTCGCATCCACGTCGTTCTCGACACGGCCCGGATCCATTGCGCCGAAGTAGGACAGCAGTTGCCCGCGAGCAGCCACGGCCGAAAGCGCAACGAGACCAATGAGGACGATGCTGATCGTTGCCCACGCAAAGAGTGCTGAATTTCGCACCATCACCTCATCCCGTTTGTTAGTTTGTTGGAGTTTGAGAACGATGGGGTCGGTCGCGCGCTGTGTATGAAGATCGGCTTCGATACCGTCGTGAAGGTTCCCACGGGCGCCATGAACGAGCTAGGCGAGAACGCATGAGGAAAGCCCGCTGCGCCTCGAGGTTTGGCTACGACGTGGACTGAGCCCGAGACAATGCGGTTCGCACCGAGATCACGTGAGGGGGCAATCGTACGGACCAAGAACGCTGCTACGTCGAGACCGTCGAAGTCGCCAGCGCCCGCCTGCTCCTGAAGATCCGCAACCTTCTACTCGAGCTGTGCATTGATCGAGTCATTGTTGAACTTCACCAGCGCCCGGCCGGGCATCGCAGCGAAATTGTCAGCACCGGCAACCTGAACACCGGGTTCGGCTTCATCGGTTTCCGAGAAGCCTTCGCTATTACCCTGCGACGTCCCTGATTCATTTTGCTCGCCCATTTCGGTATTGCTCCCCGCGCTGTCGGATGGGGCCGTGGATGGGGCAGCGGATGAGCCCTTGAATGCGCCGGTAAAACTACTCCGCAGTTGGATAATTGGCTATCCCAGAGGACCCACGCCCGCTTCCATCACCCGACGGGCCGGGGTTGCCCCAAACCGTCATGACCTCAGCCCCGTCGTCGATCGCCTTGTCAATATAGGTATTACGTGCCACGCGGCAGATTCGAAACTGCACTCGGAACCGGATCGCCCCCACGCCCTTGGGACGACGAACTCATCAAAGCAGCCGGCCCACAAAGGCTCGATATCACTCCCCAGTGGGTCGAATCGAGCTGTCTCCAATCACCGCTGCGCCGCAAATCGAAGCCACTTCAAAAACTACCATGGCAGTACCTATCCCCATCGCCCAGGATCCCGCTTGCTGATTCCCTGTGACGTATAGAAAAAGGCCACCAAACTCAGATGCGGCTCCGACTATGAGCACAAGCGCCCGCCATTGCGTAACCGATCGCGGCCCAGCCGCCATCCGCTCTCTGCCGCCCGGTTGGCTTCGCCGGATCAAGATGATGCTACCTAGCACAGTGACGGCAAGAAGAACGACCAAAAACGCGGTCGTGGTAGCGGCCTCATCCAGATTCGCTCCCATGACAAACAACAATGCAACGGTTGCCCAGTGCCCAGCCACCGCCGTGATCAGCGCCCTCGCGAAGAGTGCAAGGGAAAACAGAATGGGGCCCATCGTCTCTCTCGTCAGGAATAGCAATTCAAAGCCCCTGCCGGCGCAGCTCAGCCGCAGCGGCTATATTAGTAATACCGATCGCTGCGAAGCCGCCGCCAAACGCAATGGCTCCACCGGCGGAGGTCGTAACCACCGCACCATAGAAATAGGCTCCAAGTGGAATAACCGCGAGCCCCCCTGTTCCCAAGACGGCCATACCCACCCCGAGCGCGTATAGACCGAGGCCAAGAAAGGCTGCACCCTGCAGTGCCAGCATGGTTGAGGACGGGGCCAGATTCGACAAAAATGCCGCGTTTCGAGCAGAAACGCTAGGCGGAGGCACGCCGGGCGACCACGGCAACGGAGCGGGGGAGGCACTCATCGAAAGACCTCCGGACCCGTTACTCGCCGTTTGAGTGGCTCCCGAGTTCGACGAGCCTGACCAGACCGTCATCACCTCTGCGCCTTTCGCGAGGAAATCGAAAACAGTCCTCGTGTCAGGAGGCGGGTCGGACACTCCGCTCGGAAGAGGATCGTTTCCCGGTGGCCCAGTGCCGTTCTGTCCTCCACCCTGCGACGTCCCTGAGTCGTTTTGCTCGCCCATTTCGGCATTGCTCCCCGCGCTGTCGGATGGGGCCGTGGGTGGGGCAGCGGATGAGCCCTTGAATGCGCCGGTAAAAACTACTCCGCCGTTGGATTTGACAAAATTCTGCGCCTTTTGACCAAGAGAGCTCTCGCCTGCGCCTCCGGATTGCCAATCACTCGTCGCGACCGTATTTCCGTCTTCGTCCTTCCACACTATTCTCCAGTCGGTGCCTAGTGGATCGACTAGATTGATAGGGTTGTTGACCACATAGCTATAGGCGTTGTGCGATTGAGGAGTCCGCAGATCCAGGATCGGATCTGTACTCATGAACCGCCCCGCCCCCGGGTCATACCAGCGCGCGTTCATGTACACGAGTCCCATCTCCTCATGTCGCTCGTGGCCCGCATAGATGCGTCGCCCAGTATCGTCGCCCACATCCTCCACCGGCGCACCGAATGGTGCGTAAACCGTATGCCGAACGCGATCTCCCTGTTGATCGATCTCGACGAGACCACTGCCCACGAGATCCGAGATGACCCACCGGTAAGACTCCACGCCCGGCGCCGGCGGAGGCGGCGGCGGGACGCCTCCACCCGCAAGAACGGTGGATGGCATGATCAGTTGAATCGACAGCAAGACAATCAGTCCGACCGAGATCGGCCGGCGGGCGACGACGACTACCACCTGCGATCCCGCAAGTGAAACGACCATCAAGATCAGGAGTCCGCCAGCAATCCCAGGCCACGCGATGGGTGGGATCTCGACGAATGTTCCCGGAATCGATGCTTGAGAGCCCCCCACGATGTGCTTGTAAGCGATCCGTTCCCCAAAGGCGTGGATTTCGATCCACGACTGACGGTTCTCAGCCAATGCATGTGCGAGGTGCCGGAAGTCGCTACCCGCCCAATGAAAACCCTCTCCCTCACTCCACTCTTGCATGCGCTCACCATCGCCGGCGTATCGGGTACGGGATTGGGAGCAATCCTGGGGCGATCGCCCGGCACAGAAGAGACGATTCAGCGAGTCATAGTGGTAGTAGCGATCGCCACCGGATCCTTCCTTTTCTATCGAGACGACATTGCCGCTCGCGTCATAACTGTATGTATAGGCATTCGGCGCAGCTCCCCGAGTCAGGATGGCATGCGGTCGCACCGCCATCGAGTAGGTCTGGATTTCGCCCGCATGATCAGTCAGATTCCCGAGTTCATCGTATTCGTAGGGAACAGGAACCTCCCCCACCCCCTCACGAGTCCAGGTCTCGAGACGATTGCGCTCGTCATATGTGTAGATCGCTCGGAACTTCGGCGATGCGATGCTGCTCGAGCCTTCGATCTGAAGCAGGTTGCCGACTTCATCGTAGTGCGGGCTACCCCCCTGCGTCTTGTACAGGAAGTCGATTTCGTAGTCGCTGTGTGGGCCGGATTCGAAGTGGTCTCGGGTCTCTCTCCGAGTGGCTTCGTCGTATTCGAAAGTGCGCGTGCCGCCGGGCATGTCGAATGAAGTCAGCCGCCCGACATCGCTATACGTTGCATTGCTCGCGTAGGACTGCGCCGCATCTGCACACGTCGTGCCCGTCTGTAGATCACAGACACTCTTTAGAAACCCGCCCTCGTACTCATACCGCGTCTTGCTCACCTCGGGGCTTTGAATCGGATACTCCAGCAGGGTCTCTCGGCCCAGTAGATCGTACTCGAATTTTCTCGTCAACAGGATGCCCGAGGCCAGGTAGGTCGCCTCTTCAACGCGCCCCAACGCATCGTATACGAATTCCTTGCGAGTCGTCCCAACACTGTTTCTAGTGCTTTGGCGCGAATCGTTCTTGTAGTAGAAGAACGCGGTCTTCTCTCCTTCTGGCGTCACGATGGACTTGATTCGATCCGTCAGGTCGTAGTAGTGCGTTCGATTGATTCCTCGCGCGTCTGTTGTTGTCCTGACATTGTCCCAATGATCGTAGGTCGACGTCGAGGTTCCGGCATTCGGATCGGCAATCGAAATCGGCCTACTTAGAGTGTCAAAGAGATAGGAAACCGTGTGGTTCGGATCGCTGTAATCGTCGGCGGCAACTGTATAGGCGTCAAAAATATCCGAGATCTCACCGGTGGGCTCATACGCGTATTCGGTCCGATCGGGCGTGTCGCAACTTGCGCCTTCGAGAGTCTGGATAGACGGGTCGGGCGAGTTGTCACACTCTTCGCTGGCAAGATTTCGATCTCCGTCCACGATCCGACGACTGAGAGCGCCCCTCGGATTCTTTTCGAATACCGCATCCGCGCTCACACCCGTTGTCACATCGGCGTCATAGTGGTGGACCGAGAATCCGTCGGGGGTCGTGACTCTCTCGGCACGCCCGAGACTGTCGATCTGCGTGACGACCGCAGGGTCCTCTAGCCCCGTCAACGAGGCGCAGAGCTCGTCCGTACCGCATGCGATCTCATAGGTCGCCCGACGAATCGAGTTCGCGGGGTCGAGATGAGATGCGTTTCCACTGTACAGGCCGCCATCGACGGCCGAAATGGATTTCCAGAGACCGCCCAACCCGTCTTCGACCGTCGCTCTCCAAACAAAGTCCATCCCGCTCGCATCGGTGTACTGCCAGCTCTCGACGCGGGGCGTCGGCGAGGCGAAATCATCGTAGTCGGTAGACGCGAGGTGGATCTGTGTAGAGCTTTCGTAGACGTACGTGTCCACGACGCGACCGAATGAATCGTAGTCCCACTCCCTCGTGGGCTGATCGGAATAGTCCGACTCGATTCGATACGGCTTGGATGATCGGGCATCGGGAAAGATTCGCGTCCAGTACCCGAGTGCGTCTTGGATGCCAACGAGGAGGCTATGGCTTCCGTGTCCCGACGGACAATCTGTGCCCGGGTCGCCGTCGTAGCAGAGATTGATGATGCGATCGCCCGCCGAGGTCTCTGCGTATTCAGTTCTTGTCCTCAGGTTCCCGTAGGAATCATAGCCAAAGCGGGTCTCTCGCCAGTCCTCGGCGCCCGGGTTCTCGCGGTCCTGGATCAGATCCCGTCGGAGTCCGACCCTTCCCCGTGTCGAGACTTCGAACGCGTCCGTGTATTCGTATTGGCTCTCTCTGAGTAGTCGTCCGCTCTCGTCCGTATCGAATGATTTCTCGTTGGCGAGCAGAACCTTGAGGTAGTACGCGTCGTCCGTCGTGGGAACACGCACCGTCATCAAGGTTCCCGATGGGCGAATGCTGGTCACGCGCGAGACGAAGTTGTAGCCGCTCTCGTCATCGTATTCGATCGACGTCGTATTCACCGATCCAACCGACGTGCCGAGGGTCTCCCCGTACTCCGTTCGAGTCAGGCGTTCGACGACCCGACCAATCCGGACCCCATCCCACGCTCCGGGAATCGCGGAAGGGTCTGGCAACTCCCACTTTTGCTCGTGGAACTCGAGCGGCTCGCCATTCTTCCATGTCGATTGCCGAGAGAGCGCCCCGCTCCGACCGAGATTCTGGTAGTACGAAAGATTTACGCTTGATTGATCGGGCTGCGTTCTCTCGACCACTCGGAACCCGAGGTTCGAGCGGAATTCCCGGTTCCAGCGAGGGTGGGCGTATCGATAGCTGGTCAGGGCAGGCTCGGTGAAGTTGGGTGCATCGATCGCAACCGATTCCACCACGGCTCTGGTCGTCCAGCGCACGATTTCCGCACCATCCGGGACAAGGGGCTCGTCAATCGACGGATCTTCCCAATGGGTGGTCGCCTTCGCCTCGAGACCGAGGACTGGGACGCCATCGCGCTGCTGCGGGCCCGAAGTGTAGTTGATGAAAAAGGTCGCCCCGTGGCCGTTCGTGTATTCGCGTAGCAGGTCTGAGAAGACTGCCGCGCCGAGATAGCTGGTGTGTGGGTGGGTATCGGACAAGAAATCAACGGCTCCGTCACCGTTGACGTCCGCCCACATCACGCCGCCTTTGGAGGTCGCCCGCAACCACCCGTCGGTGAGAAGCGATTCCATGGATTCTGGGGGCGCGAATCCCGTCGCTACATCGGGGGGGCTCCAGACGTTCGACAGAGAAGGTTGGTGGATCCAAGTGGCGAGAGGCTCTGCTGGATCTTGCGAACCGATCGAGTCCCATTCGGATCGAACGAGGTCGGCCCACCCATCACCGTTCACATCGAAGAGATGAACGGCAAGGGTATCGGTCCACAGGCCACGCGCCATGGTAAAGGGCTGTGTGGCAGGCATATGGTACTTGTCTGCATCCTCGCAAACCGAGATGCCGGTCGGCGTCGACTGAGTCCTGCTGTCGCGCGTGCCGAGTGCTTGAGAGCTACACCAAACGGAGCCGGTGCCATCGCTATCCCAGCCGCGATTCAAGAGGGCACCGATCGGATAGTCCGGACCGTTCTGCTGGTATTGCCCCTCTGGAAGGTTGATCGGATTCTCGTGATAGGGATCGGTCCAGAGCAGGTCGGTGAGTCCGTCGCCATTCAGGTCTGCAAATCGAACGCCTACGTCATTTGGAACCGAGGCCGACCACCCCTGGCTGAGGTTCCCAGCGCTCTTGAAGCGTTCCCCGACCAGGAGCCCGAACAGATAGACGTGCTGAAACGGGGGGGCAAACTCGGATTTCTCGACCCACCGCGGCTCTCCTGGAGCCGCATCGGGGTCCTGAAGCCAAGCTCTCGAGGAAACCGGCGAATAGCGATGGGTCGTCAGAACATTGTATCCGAAGAGCAGAGCGTCTTCGTCATCGGCCTTCAGGGCCACGATGTCGAGATAGCCATCGCCATTGAGATCGACGAAACTCGGCTGCAGATCGATCTGACCGACGCAGAAGTCACGCCACATTTCATCTTCTGGATTTTCGCCGTATCTGTTTCCACCGAGACCGACGGTTCCGCAGCTGTCAGTGTTTGGCCACCACCCAGGAGGAGTGGAAACATGATCCCAGTACTGCTCGGTTATGCCGGCCGGGACCGCAAGCTCCTGCCAGGTCGTAGCGAGGCTTTCCGGCGCGATGATTCCGAAGACCGGAAGGCCGTTGGCAAGATCGGGATCCTCGACCCACGGTGCGGCCGGATCGCCTGTGTTGCGAAAGACGACGCGCAGCGTCTGGCCGCCTTCGATCGTAGGCGAACTGATCAAAGATCCGTTCGCGTCGTATGCGACGGTGATGCCCGCCAGGCGAACCGACATGACGAGGTCCGCCAGGCCGTCGGCGTCCAGGTCCAGGAGCCGGAACCAGGAATGCGCGCTGATTTCTGCTGTGAATGGAGTGTCGCTATAACTATTGTCCGTGAGCGTGTACGGCGGTCCATTCACTTCACTGAATTCGAAGCCAAACTGAATGGTCTCGCTCTCAGTGGTACTGGCCACCACCGCCGACACGCCCAAATGACCCCAATTCCCAGGGGTCTCCACCATCGTCACCTGCAGGCGCGGCGCACCAAAGGTGAGTGCTCGAAGAGCATCCGTATATTGCGCCGATGCGTTGCCGGCTTCCCAATCAGGTGGGTCGAAGCCCGCACCGTTATTCAAATACACGGCCGGATGAATGATCGTCCCATTTTGATATTGAGCTGGGGTTTCGATCGATGGGTCGGATATGAGATCGGGGAGGCCATCGCCGTTGACATCGCCAATCTGGGTCCGGTCCGAGTAGAACTGCGCACCTCCAGGGTACGGGATATACCAAGATTGCTCGAACGGGGTCTCCCATTCTGGCGCAGGGGTCCACGCAGAGGCGACCGCACCCGAATCGCGATACTCGAATGCCTGCCGTGGGAGACGGAGACCGGGACCCGTGCACTGCGTCAATGGATCGAGATGGGCGGCACAATCGGTCCCGAAGCGCTGCACCCACCGGAGGCGTGTGCGGGTCGCGCGGTAGGTCGTTCCCGAGCCGCTCTCATCGGGGTGCGGGTCATAGCCGAGAAGGAGCCGCTGGTAGATGTCTTCCGAATTCACGAGCGATCGGATTTCTTTCAAACGCTTCGATAAGGATCGCTCCAGTCCAGCCTGGAAATCGTATTGCGGATCGACTCGATCCTCGTAGAGCAGATCGATCGTGCGAACGCCGTACCTGATCTGTGTCGGATAGAGGATCCCGACATCCCCGAGCGCCGAATAGCTGATCCCAATCGATTGGTCGTATGGGTCGCGAATCTCGGAGAGGTACCACTTGGCGGTATGGGCTCCGGCCAGAATTCTCCTACCCGAAGTCCCGTAGGTCAGGATGCGTCCATCAGTCCGAGTCACCTTCCATTCGTCGCTCGCTGAAAGGAACTCAATTCGCGCAAAGGACTCGACGAGGGTGTGGAAGAACCCCTCGTCATCGGGCCCTACGAGGAGCTGGCCATCGAGTTCATACTGAGTACAGGGTTCCGTCGTCGTGGATCGCGAGTAATCTGGGGTTCCGAAGCGCGCCGAACACCGTATCGCTCCCAGGCCGCTGAGCGCCCAGCCAACCCCCTGTGGGCTGTCGCCCCTTTCACTCGAATAGCGGAGGGCGAGAGCTGGCTGCAGCCCGCCCGGACCGGGCAGAACCGCCACGGAAATCGACAGCTGCGCGGTACCGGAACTCTCTTTGACAGTCGCGACCGGGGGGGATGGAGCTCCCGTCCCCGGCATCGAGCGCGCCCGATCCACGACGGCCGCTGGCACCAGCGCGATCCCGAGAAGGAGAGTCAGTAGAAAACGGGCTGCATTTTTCATGAATCGATACCTGATGTGAGTTGTATCTACATTCATTTAACGCCGGCATGCCCGTTGCGCTCCATCGTGAACGCTTGGATCCGTGGTCGTGAACACTTGGATTCTCCCGCCTGGGGAGATGGAGTGACGCTGGACAGACCGGCCGCCACGGGCTGCTCTGAGCGACTGAGATGGCGGGCCAGAAGCTGTCGATGCGTAAGGCGAGAGGGGAGCCGCGGCCAGCAACACGTCTGACATCGGCGAGCAACCGGCGTGCCGGTCAAACGGCCCATCTTCCAATTCCGAAGTAGGCGCGGTACGGTTACCGGATGACGGTCGCTTCATCTTCGCGCCGAGCCGCTCTGATCCTCCTGCTTTCGGGCCTGGCCATCCCCGCCTGGGCGGTGGGTCACGCGGTCACGCACGATCACCTCGAGCACGCGCACGGAGTGGAGGGCAACCGGGGTCACCACGTCCTACCGGGGCACCCCCTCGAACACGGGCAGGCGGCCCTCGAGGCTGACCATTCGCACAGCCACTCGCACCCCGAATTCAGTGCTACGAACGCCGTCCAACGGAAGCTATCGATCAGTGTTCTGGTGCTGGTTGGCAACGACGTTCGATGCGACCTGCCCGCACAGGCCACTGGGCGTCTCGTCGATATCGGAGCCTCTCCGCGAGCGAGTCCCGGCCACCCTCTGCTTCCACGCCCGAGAGCCCCTCCGACGCGCAGAGCCGCGACCGAACGCCGCAGCGCGTGACCGGTACGCATTCCAATAGCTGAAGCTCGCACGCCGCCGCCAAACGCGGCCACCGCGCAGTGTGTCCAGGATTTCGATCCCGGCTGGCATAGCGCACACGACCGCGATGCGGCCCTCGCTCATCTGCCTTCGAGCGGAACCGCGTCCTGGCGAAGCCAGAACGGAAGACAGCGTATGAATCTGAAATCACCGGGCGGCGCCCATCGCAGGCCCCTGGGCGTCTGTGGCGCGCCACCCTGCTTCCCTTTGACACGCCGGCAGTGGCCCCGAGCGCTATTTCTGATCGTGCTCATCATGGGTCTCGGCGTCCCGAAACCGGCGGTGGCCGATCAGCCCGGGCTCACGCTCGCGGAGGCTCGGGCCAAAGCGCGACGTGTGAGTCCGGTCCTCGTCGCCGCCAGAGAGGCCATCGCATCCGCTGCTGGGCGGGAGCGGCAGGCTGGAGCCTTCGCCAACCCGACCCTCATCTATTCTCACGAAGAAACCTCGCAGGGCGGTCGCAAGAACTCCGAGCACATCGCGCTGATCGAACAGCCCTTGGAAATCGGCGGGCAACGCGCCGCGCGCCGGAAGGCAGCTCGACTTCGGCGTGAGGCGACCGAAGCACGTCTTCAAGAGGCCGAGACACAGTCGGACTTCGATGTAGCTCGTGCCTTTGCGCTGGCGCTGGCTGCCGACAAGCGCGCCGAGTACGCCGCACAGGCGGTCGATGCCTTCCTGGCGGCACAGGAGATCAGCAGAAAACGACTGCGCGAAGGCGATGTCTCGGGCTACGCGAATCGGCGACTGGGGCTGGAGGCTGCCCGATATCTCGGATTGCGGGCAGCGGCGATATCGGAGCGTAGAAAAGCGCGCCTGACGCTGTCGGCGCTCCTGGCAGCTCCGGGTGAAGCCGTGTCGGCCATCCAGACACCCTTGGCGGATCCCTTCAGGATCGATCGGCTAGATGGCTCATTGGAGAATCTCCGAGAGCTCGCACTACACAGGCGGGCTGAACTTCGAGCGCTGAAGCTCGAGGCCGAGGCCAGTATGGCGGACGCAGCACTCGTTTCCAGAAGTCGGATTCCAACGTTGATCGCCACTGCTGGCTTCAAGACTGAACGACCTGCCGGCGAGTCTGGCAGCTTCGACGGATTCGTCGCTGGGCTCACGGTGCCTATTCCACTCTGGAACCGGAGCGCTGGAGCCGTAGCAGCGGCCGGGGCCGAGGCGCGCGGCCGAAGGGCCGAGCTCCATGCACTGCGTCGGAGACTCATCGTCGAGGTCGAGGAAGCCTGGGCTGGACTCCGCACTTCGGCCGAACAACTCGATGCGCTCCGGCCTCATCTGGGATCGGAGCTGGAGGCTGGCGTCACGGCGGCAAGAACCGCCTACGCAGAAGGTGAGATCTTGTTGGTCGAGTGGTTGGATGCGGTTCGCGCCTACAACGAGGCGCAGTCCACGTTTGCCGTCCTCAAGGCTGACTACTTGATTCAACGCGCGACACTCGAACGAGCCGTCGGCTCTTCTGTTTTTGGAGGTCCCTGATGTCCTCTCTGCTGCAATGGCGTTCAGCTCATCTGATCGGTGCCGTCGTCAGCCTCGCGCTCACGGCCTTCGTGGCTGGGTGTGGTAGCCGCGAGCGCGAAGGCCGAGCCGAAGAAGCTGCGGACGTTGCTGAGCTGCCGGGCGGCGTCGTAACCCTCTGGACCGATTCAACCGAGCTGTTCATGGAACATCCGGCGCTGGTCGTCGATGCTCCAGGGAAGTTCCTGATTCATCTCACCGTTCTGGCTGACTTCGCACCCCTCGAATCGGGCAAGATCACGCTCCGGTTCGAGCCGAGAGACGGCCGAGATGGATTCAGCATCGTCGGAGAGGCACCGAGGTCTCCGGGGATCTACGGGCCGTCACCCATCTTCCCAAGGGAGGGGCTCTGGGATCTCACGATCACGATCGAGAGTCCTCAGCTGCGTGACGTGATCTCCGTGCCGGATCTGCGCGTCTACGCCGGCCACGCGGACACGACAGACGTGGCTGCAAGAGCGAAGAGCGGGTTCTCGCTGCTCAAGGAGCAGCAGTGGAAGACACCAGGGTTTCGCACGAGCTTCGCCAGCATTGGAAGCTTCGACCGGTCCTTCGATGCGAGCGGCGAGATCGTGCCGGCCGCGAACCGCTATGCGGAGGTCGCAACACCGATAGGAGGACTGATCGAAGTCGCGGGCCTGGATGCGTCCCCCTTCCCGGGCCAGTGGGTTGGAAGGGGTCAGGTATTGGCCACGCTCACCCCGACTCTCGGAGAGTCGGGAAGCTCCTTTGCCGCCGCACGGCGTGAAATACGCGAGGCGCAGCAAGAGTACGAGCGAGCCAAGCGACTCTTCGACGTGGAGGCCATCCCCGAGCGGCGTCTCCTCAAAGCCCAGATCCGTCTCGACGCGGCGCGAGAGGCAACCGCAGGGCTGACGCGCGGCGGAAATCTTCCCTCTGGAGGCAAGCTGCCGTTGCGATCGCCGATCGAGGGTGTCGTCGCGAGCCGGACCGTGACGCCCGGAAGCCGGGTGGAGGCTGGCGCTCGCCTCTTCACCGTTCTCGACGCGTCGATCGTCTGGCTCCGGGTCGATGTGCCAGCGCGTAAGGCACCGCTCGTCAGCGAAGACTCCGGCGCATCCTTCCAGATCGAGGGCTCGACTCGCATCGATCGAGTGACGCGGACCCTATCCATCGGCAGCATGATCGATCCAGTCTCGCGCACGGTACCCGTACTCTACGAAGTGGAGAATCTCGATGCTTCGATCAAGGTCGGATCGAACGTCCGCGTGTCTGTCCGCACAGGTCGGGAAGAATCTGGAGTCGTCCTGCCAAGCTCGGCCATTCTCGACGAGGGCGGGCGCCCGGTCGCATACGTCCAGGTAGAAGGGGAGACTTTCGAGCGGCGCGATCTGACTCTCGGCGGCAAGGATGCCGAGCGCGTACTCGTGCGGTCCGGCATTCGAGCCGGTGAGCGGGTCGTGACTGGCGCTGCCTATCAGGTGCGGCTGGCCTCCCTCTCGACGAGCGTACCGGCTCACGGTCACGAGCACTGAGGCTGCGATGTTGAATCGGCTCATCGCGTGGTCGCTACAGAATCGGCTCCTCGTGCTCGCTACGGCGGTCGTGATCCTCGCCGCAGGCGCTTGGACGGCCCCCAGGCTGCCGGTCGATGTGTTCCCAGACCTGACGGCGCCCACGGTCACCATCCTGACCGAAGCGCCTGGCATGGCGCCCGAGGAAGTCGAGGCTTTGGTGACATTTCCCATCGAAGCCGCCGTGAATGGGGCGACCGGCGTACGCCGGGTCCGATCCTCCACGGCTCGGGGCATCTCTGTCGTCTGGGTGGAGTTCGAGTGGGAGACCGACATCTTTCGAGCCCGACAGCTCGTGAGCGAGAAGCTCCAGGCCGTGGAGTCGATGCTTCCGACGGGTACCCCGTCTCCCGTCCTCGCGCCCGTGTCCTCGATCATGGGCGAGATCATGATGATCGGACTGACTGGCCCGCAATCCCCAGAGGAGCTGCGCAGCATCGCGGATTGGACGATTCGGCGTCGCCTGCTCGCCGTCCAGGGCGTTGCCCAGGTGATCCCGATCGGGGGCGAGGTCAAGCAATATCAGGTACTCGCCGACCCCGCCCGAATGGCCGCAACCGGGGTCACGCTGCAGGAGGTTCTCCTCGCAGCCAGGGGATCCAACGCGAATGCTTCCGGTGGCGTCTACACGGACCGGGGACAGGAGTACGCGATTCGAGGCATCGGGCGCATCCAGGGCGTTGGGGATGTGGAACAGACGGTGGTTGCCGTGCGAGAGGGGGTTCCGGTGCTTCTCGGGCAGGTCGCCGATGTCATCATCGGCTCCGCCCCGAAGTACGGCGATGGCTCCGTAAACGCCACACCGGGTGTGGTGCTCGCGGTTCAGAAGCAGCCGCGCGCGAACACGCTCGAACTCACCGAGCGCATCGAGCGCGAGCTGGCCGATGTCCAGCGCAGTCTTCCGGCCGGTATGCAGCTGCATACAGAGCTGTTCCAGCAGTCGGATTTCATTCGCGTTGCCATCGAGAACGTCATCGAGGCACTGCGAGACGGGGCCTTTCTGGTCATCGTCATTCTCTTCCTGTTTCTCTGGGACGCTCGCGCGACGACGATCTCCGTGCTGGCGATCCCACTGTCCCTGGTCCTGGCGATCTTCGCCATGCAGCTCACTGGGAACAGCATCAATACGATGACGCTCGGAGGCATGGCGATCGCGATTGGCGCGCTGGTAGACGACGCCATCATCTATGTGGAGAACGCCTTTCGTTGGCTCAAGGAGAATCACCAGCGCCCCCTCGAAGAGCGCCAGCCGACGCTTCGAGTGGTCTATCGCGCGTCTCAGGAGATCCGAGCTTCGATCGTGAACGCCACCCTCATCATTGTCATCGTCTTCCTGCCCCTCTTCTTTCTCAGCGGTGTCGAGGGGCGGCTACTGCGGCCGCTCGGGTTCGCTTACGTGGTGTCGATCCTGGCGTCGATGCTCGTGGCGCTGACCGTGACCCCGGCGCTCTGCGCGTACCTGCTTCCCAGCGCGAAAGCCGTGCAGCAAGAGCGGGAAAGCGCACTCGTCGCTTGGCTGAAGGCTCGCTACGCACCCACGCTCGAAGCGGTTCTCGCTCGGCCGATCCATGTCCTGGGCGTTGCGGCCGTCGCTCTGGCCGGAACGCTGGCCGTCCTGCCCTTCCTCGGTACGTCCTTCCTTCCCGAGTTCAACGAGGGGGCTCTGACAATCTCGGTGGTGACTGTGCCTGGCACATCTCTTGAGGAAGCGAATTCGATCGGGCACCGGGTCGAAGAGATCTTGCTGGCCAACCCGGCGGTCAGGAACGTCGATCGGCGACAAGGCAGAGCAGAGCTGGACGAGCACGCTCAAGGGGTCAATGCGGCCGAGATCGACGTGACGCTGGAGGATGGATTGCGCAGGGAAGACACATTGGACAGCCTACGCAGTGAGTTCGCAGCGATTCCAGGCACTAGCGTCATGATCGGGCAGCCCATCGGCCATCGGATCGACCATATGCTCTCGGGCACGCGCGCAAACATCGCAGTCAAGATCTTCGGTCCCGACCTCTACCGGTTGCGCCAGATCGGCGGGCGCGTTCGAGAGGCGATGGCCGAGGTGCGCGGCGTGGCCGACCTTCAACTCGAGCAGCAGGTGGACGTTCCACAGCTTCAGATTCGTGGCGACCGCCAGATCATGGCGCGCTACGGCTTGAGTGTGGGACAGCTCGCCGAGATGATCGACATTGCCTTCAACGGGAGAGCGGTATCGCAGGTGGTGGAGCTCAGCAGGAACTACGATCTCGTGGTCCGTCTGCCGCCCGATCTCCGGTCGAGTGATGAGGCCATCTCCGATGTGATCTTCGATACACCGACCGGTGCCAGGGTCGCCCTTTCCCAGCTGGCCCAGATCACTCTTGGCCAGGGACCCAATACAATCTCCCGAGAGAACGTTCAGCGCAAGATCGTCGTCCAGGCCAACGTCGCTGGCAGGGACCTGGGGAGCACCGTTGCAGACATCAAGAGCCGAGTTGGGAAGCTACAGCTTCCCCCCGGCTATCACGTAGCCTATGGCGGCCAGTTCGAGAGCCAGGAGGAAGCAACCCGGACGATAGGACTGCTGTCGCTGCTGTCGGTAGCGTTGATCTTCCTGATCCTCTTCGGCGAGTTTCGTTCCATCCGCCTTTGCATCCTGATCATGGCGAATCTTCCGTTGGCGCTGATCGGCGGCGTGCTGGCCGTGCTGCTCACCGACGCCGTGGTGAGCATCGCATCCCTGGTGGGCTTCGTGGCTCTCTTCGGCATCGCCACCCGGAACGGCATATTGCTAGTGGCCCACTATCAGAGGTTGCTCGCGGAGGGGTCGGATCTGCGCGAGACCATCGTGCGGGGGTCGCTGGAGCGACTATCGCCGATCTTGATGACGGCGCTGGTGGCTGGACTGGCGCTGATTCCGTTGGCGCTCGGACGCGGCGAACCGGGTAGCGAGCTACAAAGCCCGATGGCCATCATCATTCTGGGTGGGCTTCTCTCGTCGACGGCGCTGAACATGGTCGTGCTGCCAGCGCTCTACTGGAAGTTTGGGGGACGGGTGATCGCGCGGCGTGAGAGTGCCGAGATCTACGCGGATACGGAGGAAGCGGCCTTCTCTGCGGTCGATTGAACACGCTCTGGTCCGGCGAGTGGCCACAGTGAGGGTGAATTCCATGCACGACATGCACAACATGCGCGAAGAGCAGCCCGAAAGATGGCAGCACGAGCACAACTATCTTCCGGCGGGCCTCCAGCGCAGCGAGCGGAACACCCGCTGGGTGATCGGCCTGACCGTCGCGATGATGGCCATCGAGATCGCGGCTGGTTCGGTCTTCAACTCGATGGCGCTGCTTGCGGATGGCTGGCACATGGCGAGCCACGCCTCAGCGCTCAGCATCACGGCGTTCGCGTACTTCTACGCGCGACGCCACGCCGATGACACCCGCTACTCGTTCGGAACCTGGAAGGTCGGCGTGCTAGGCGGATTTTCCAGTGCTGCCGTACTTGCCGTCATCGCGATCCTGATCGCCTGGAAATCCTTCGGCCGCTTCCTCGATCCGCTCGTCATCACTTTCGACGAAGCGATCTTCGTGGCCTGCGTGGGTCTCGTGGTCAATCTCGTGTCTGCGTGGATGCTCCAAGATCAGCACGACCACAATCTCCGGGCTGCCTACCTTCACGTCCTGGCAGACGCTCTGACCTCGTTCTTCGCCATCTTCGCGCTGCTCAGCGGAAAGTTCTTCGGCTGGGTGTGGATGGACGCGGCGATGGGAATCGTCGGCTCGATCATCATCGGGCGTTGGTCCTTTGGGCTGCTACGAGATACGTCGCGCATCCTGCTCGATGCCGATGTGGAGATCGAAGCTGTAGAGGAGATCCGAACGCTGCTCGAAGGGAACTCCGACGACGTCGTAGCGGATCTCCATCTCTGGAGAGTCGGACCGAAGAATCTGGCCGCCATCGTCTCGATCGTTTCCCACGATCCGCACCCCCCGGAATCCTACAAAGCGCTCGTGCCCGAACGGTTTGGGCTCGCTCATGTGACGGTGGAGGTGAACCGATGTCCGGCCGAAGACGAAAAGGTGCTGGCGTGATGTCTGATGGCATCGCCACACCGACCCCACTCGACGTTCAGCATGGCCGAGCACCGGGGATTCTCTCGCAACCGCAACGGGTGGTGGGCCGCGGGACGCTACCCACTTCCAGATGTCCATCGGCGGCGGCGAGGGTGTCCGCCATTCGATCCTCGAGACAGCACTCTATACTCCCACCACCGCGGGTTCGGGTGAAAAGTGCGAGCCTGACTGATGATCACAGGACCGCTCCCCAACCAACCGGCGGGACCGGAATCCTGGGCTTGCCAGAGCCTCCGATGAGGGGGCGGGCAATGTCGGCAATGTCGATGGAGCGAAGAATCGGGGCTTCTGTGTCCAGCGCGATGGCATTTCTGAAACGCGCGGGGCTGCTCGCCCTGCTCGGGGCGCTGATCGCAGCGCCCCTGCGAGCCGCGGCAGATCCCGTCGCAATCGTCACCTCGGCCGAGGCGTTCCTCGATCGCCAGCTCGACAAGTTCGCGCTGCCGTCCGACTACCCCGCCGGCTTCGAGTCGGCACGGCTGATCCAGACCTACGACCTGCCTCCACCTCAGTTCACGGGCTCCGACGACCCCCTCGCGCATCGCGCCGATGTGTACGACTCGGCGCTGGCGCTCATCACCTTCATCGAGGCGGGGAATCTCGTGCGAGCCCGGGAGCTGGCCGACGGACTGCGGCTGGTCCAGGCGACCGACCCCTTTCAGGACGGACGCCTTCGCGCCTCCTACTACGCCAACGATCTGCTCGCCCCTGGCAACAGCGGGCCGTCCATCGATTCGCCGGACGCCGCCGTGGGCAACAACGCCTGGGCCGGCATCGCGCTCACGAGGTTCTACGGCGCGGCAACCGCTGCGGGCTTCCTGACAGCGGCGCAGCGTGCACACTACCTCGACTCGGCGCGCGACATCGCGAGCTGGATCACTGCCCACACGCAGCGCAACGACGCCTTCGGCGGCTTCTCGCTGGGGGACGACGCGGCGGGCAACCCGCTGTTCGGCACCATCCACGCCCGCAGCACCGAGCATAACGTCGACGCGTACGTGCTGGCGAAGAACCTCGCGTTTCTCGATCCCGGCGACCCGGCCTGGGCGACCATGGCCGAGCACGCTCGGGCATTCGTCGCGCAGATGTTCGATCCGGGCACCGGCCGCTACTGGACCGGCACGCGCGACGACGGCTCGAGCGGGATCGAGATCAACCCCAGTCCGCTTCCCGCCGACGCGCAGACATGGACTGCGCTCTCGGGCGTCGACACGCCTGCGCGTCGCGCCGACGCCCTGCGCTTCGTCGCCGATACAGCCCTCGGCGATCCGGCCGCGCTTCTCGTCGAGGACGACCTCGGTGACGGTCGCGCCTACCGTGGGTTGCGCTTCAGCACGGGCGGCGACCGGATCCAGTCCGAGCAGACCGGCGGATACGCCGGGGCAATCGCCATCGGCGTCCTGGAAGGCTGGCTCGTGTCCGAGGGGGGCGAGCCGGTCGACAAGTGGGAGGCCGAGGTCACCGACGTCCTCGAGAACCTGGACGACATCCGCCTCACGGCTCCCGGCGCCGACCCCGGTGGACTCGGGATCGTCGCGACGCCTTGGCCCGCCGGCGCCTTCAGCGGCTTCGAAGGCTTCGGTGATCCACCGACCTACCGCAACCTGCGACACGTCGCCGGCACGGCGTGGCCCGCCCTCGCCGCCCGCGTCGCGGCAGGCGAGCCCGAGGCCAACCCTCTTCATCGCCTTCCCGAGCCCCCGACGCTGCTCGGACTCGCCGCTGGCGGCGCGACGCTCGCCCTGCTGCGCCGACGCGCGAGCCCCTGCCCCCGTTCTAGAAGATCCACGACGAGACCGCTCTCCAGATCCTGACACTCGAGGCCGGGCTCAGGGCAGCAGCCGGTCCGCCCTGTCCAGCTTCTGGCGCCAGTCGACGGGGTCGAAGCTGGCGCGCTCGAGCCGTTTGGCCTGGGAGGGCGCGTGGGAGCTCGGGCTTCCGGGTGCACTCGTCGAGCTCGAGACGGCCGCGGTGCTGGACGACTAGATCTCCGCCAATCTGCCTCGCAGCTCCTTCAGGGCGACGACGTTTTGCTCGAGGCCGTCCTCGCCCGAGAGCGGGCTCATCATGATCCCCAGCACCATATGCTCGCAGCCGGCGTGGCCGTAGGCCGCGAGGTGCTCGTAAAGCTCGGCCGCGCTGCCGGTGAAGTAGAATTCCTCGATCAGCTCGAATGGAATCCGCGGCGCCAGGGCGCGAAGCTCGTCGGGGTCGAGGTCGTGGACGATCACGTCGATCATTCCCCGGCTTTCCCGGCCAGCCGGATGTTCGAGCCCGTGGTGCTCCCAACGTTCACCGGGAATGAAGATGGCGGCGAGCTTCGAGATAGGATTCTCGTCGAAGTAGTCGAACAACTGCGCGCGCGACTCGCCGATGATCATCGGCGCGAGCAGTCCGGAGATCGGGGGCTCTCGATCGGCCTCGCGTGCGTGCCGAGCGACGCTCTCCCGCTTCTCGGCGTACTCCACCGGGCTCATGCGCCAGGCCGGGAGCCAGCCATCGCCGTATTGGCCCGTCAGGCGGAGCATGCGCGGCCCGTGGCCCGCGACCCAGATCTTCGGCTTGCCGTGCTCGGACTCGAGGGGAAGTCCGATGCGGCCACAACCGTCCCCGGGCACCTCGCCGGTGTCGAGGATGTGGCGCAGCTCCCGCAGGAAGGCCTCGAAACGCCCCACCGGCTTGTCGAATGGGTAGCCGAAGGGCAGCAGGCTCTCCGCCTCGCCCGAGCCGACACCGAGGTGCAGTCCGCCCCGGCTCAGGTGGTGCACGGTGAGGGCGGAGCGGGCCACGTCCACCGCCTTGCGGCGAACGGAGTCGGTCACCGAGATGCCGAGAGCCTGTGGCGTCTGCTGGCCCAGTGCGGACAGCAGACAGAAAGGGTCGAAGTAGCCGTCGGAGTCGGGGGTGACCTCTGCAAAGGGCTCGTCGGGCCAGATGTCGGGATGGAAGGCCCCGAGCAGATGATCGGGTACCCAGACCGTGCTGGTGCCGATCCGCTCTCCCAGCCTCAGGAACTGTTCACAGCTCTCCACGGGGTACACGCCCGGCATCATGATTCCGGTATCCATGTCTTTCTTCGCATCCTCCAGGTGCCTCAGGACTCATACGGCATCGACGACACGAGCAGCGTCGTGCCGGCGGCAGATCATAGTGCGCGAATGGAGGTCGTACGACGCCACGCCTCGCCGGCGGGGCGGACGAGAGATGGAGTCATGTGCTGCAGGGGTACACGCCCTGAGGCGGGTTACGCTGGTGTGCTCGACCGGCGCCCAGTCTCTCGCGTGGCCGCGGGTTCTGGAGAGAAGGGATTGCTAGTTCTCGTCAGAAGACTACTTGGCGGCGCTGCGGAAAAGGCAGCGAATTCTTCCTATTCTCCTCCTGCGCCTCTCCTTCTGCACCAACGGACGCATCTCGGATCTGCGTGAGGCGGCGAAGGTCGCGGGCACGGGCGGTTGAGTTCGTCGTAGGTGTAGTTCACGGAGAGGCTGCCCGGGTAGGTGATCAGCGTTCGGTTGCCCTCCGGGTCGTAGTCGTAGCTGACGGTCTTTCCGTAGGAATCGGTGACCTGGGTGACGCGGTCGAGAGTGTCGTAGGTGTAGTTGGTGGATCCCAGGCCGTCGGTCATCGCCAGGCGGTTGCCAACGGGGTCGTACGTGTAGGTGACCGTCTGGCCGCCCGGGTAGACTGCGGTTTCGAGCTGATCGAGGGCGTCGTAACCGTAGGTGGTGGTGGCTCCATTCGGATCGGTCAACTGTGACAGATTTCCTTCTGCGTCATATTCGTACAAAGTTACATTGCCTAATGCTTCCGTCTTGGTGGCAACTCGATTGAGCGCGTCGTAGGTATAGGTTGTGGCGTTGCCGTTCAGATCAGTCACGGAGTTCGCGGTAGGAACGGCCCTTCACCCGTGAGGCCGATTGGCCAATGAGACTCGGGCCGCCCCCCGCACAGATCCCAGCGAGCGGAACTACCGCACTGGGCTCCTGCCTTGGGTTCGAACGTCGAATCGTTGTTCAGGCCACGGATGTTGAATACTGGCAGTCGGAATCCACCGGCGCTCATGTCGAGCCATCCGGCTCCAGTTCATCCGAGTCCGTTGACTTCGCCGCCGAAGCGCCCGTCGCCAATGTCGAACCGCTTGGGTTCGAAACGAACTCAGAGAGTGGATATTGGTTGGAACTCCATAGTACGCAAAGTGGCCGCGCACGACGCTTCCCAACCAGGCTCCCTGCTGCGGGATGGACAGATGCCTGCGACGCATCAACTGGGCTTTCACCTCGTTGAGTTTCGCCCGCATCCGCGTTCGCATCGTCTTTCTCCAGAGCATGAAACGTCCAGCCCGGGTCTTTCCACAAATGTGGGTAAAACCCAGGAAGTCGAACGTTTCCGGCTTGCCGAGCCCCCGCTCCCGACGGCGTATGGCCGCATATCGACCAAACTCCACCAGGCGCGTCTTCTCGTCATTCAGCTCCAGGCAGAACTTCGCAAGTCGATCACGAAGCTCTCGCCTGAACCTCTCCGCATCATCACGGTGCTCAAAGCCAACCACGATGTCATCAGCAAAACGAACGATGATCACATCACCGCGCGCTTTCTGGCGACGCCACTGGTTAGCCCATAGGTCGAAGACGTAGTGAAGGTATCCATTCGCAAGAAGCGGCGAGATCGTCGCCCCTTGCGGTGTACCCATCTCGCTCTTCGTCCGTCGTCCATCCTCGACGATTCCCGCTCTCAGCCACTTTTGGATGAGACGCAAGATCCGCCGATCTCCGATCCGGTGCTTGAGAAACCGCATCAGACAGCCGTGGTCGATGGCATCGAAGAAACCACGGATATCTGCATCGAGCACCCAGTTCACTTTCTTCCTCAGGATCCCGGTCGCCAACGCATCCAACGCATGGTGCGGGCTGCGCGACGGCCTGAAGCCATAGGAGAAACCCAGGAAATCCTCTTCATAGACCGCGTTCAGAACCTCGACGACTGCTCGCTGAACAATCTTGTCCTCCAGCGTTGCAATCCCAAGAGGTCTCTGTCGCCCATCCGGTTTTGGAATGAGCACACGACGAGAGGGCTTGGCCCGGTACGCTCCTTGATGCACGCGGCGGTGAAGATCTTGGATTCTCTCCTCCATCTCTTCCGCGTAGTGCTGCCACGTCTCGCCATCCACCCCCGGTGCCGCATCCCGGCGCAAGGCCAGAAAGGCAGCGCGGAGACGATCCGGCGTGACGTGGTGCAGGAGCGCAGTGAACCTCACTTCCTTGTCCTGCTTCGCAACTCGACGTACACGGCCCAGCGCATGGCGCGCACCTTTATTCCGGCCCTGTGTCCGGTGTGCGTTTTGCTGATCCGTGTTTCCCTTGGCCAAACCGCTTCCCTCCACTCTCTCCGCCACCGACGAGTCGGTCTTGTTCGAGGGCTTCTCAGGTACTATCGGCTTGTCAGACTTCCCGTGTTCGTTCATCATCGGCTTGAGGCCTTAGCCTTCCCGATGCGGCCCGGACTGCCAAAGTCGTCCGGGCAAACGCGGGATCTCCCGGTTCCCGTGCAAGGAGCGTTCACACATGCAGAGGGTCTCCGACCGCGTGGGGTCCTCGACGAACTTGCCAGAGCGTTCGTCTCGATGTGGCCTTCCCTTTCGCTTAACAAGGTCGGCACCCCAGAGTTGATTTCGCGGCTCAATACCTCGCCTATGCGTTCCCCTGTCAACGCTTCGCCGACATCCTTGCGGATGCCGACGCATGACTCGGGGTCATTGTGGTTGGCTAGACCTTCAATGTATGGCTCTTTCATCCACTACTCCCTGCCGGTCTCCCGGCGCACTAAGCGCGAACTCATTGACCATGTGATTGTGCTCAACGAGGAGCATCCGCGTCGCCTAATCCGAGACTACGTCCGCTACTACAACGCGGACCGGGTCCACACGAGCATCCAGGATTCGCCAAAGGGCCGAGCAGCCGAACTTCGCCCATCTTCGAACGCGCGAATTGTAGGGCTGCCCCGAGTCGGCGGGCGTCACCATCGATATGCATGGAAGGAGGCTGCCTGAGATCCCACGATGGAGTCGATTTGACACTTCGGAGCAATTCTGAGGACAGACACCTGCCTGACGATCGGCCTCTTCGCCGACAGGCGTGTGATATCGTCAAGTCTTGACTTGACACTCAATATCATTATCGTAAAGTCAATCAGTTCTCAATCGCTCGACTGACCACTAAAACGCGATAGCACGGCACTCAGGTCAATCGTCAATACAAATCGGAAAGTACGAGACTACCCATGATTGACGATTCGGACGTCTTGGACATGCTTCGTCGGGGACCGACAACCAGCACCGCGATCGCCCTGGCGCTCGGCGTTTCGCGCCAAGCGGCTCATGCCCGACTGAAGACTCTGGTGGAATCCGGGCGTGTCGTGCGAGAGGGAGTGGCCCGGGCCACGCGGTACCGACTTCCGGCCGCTGAACGGTGGGAGCGAAGCTTTCCGCTCGCGGGTCTCGCCGAGGACCGGGTGCTGCAGCAGATGGTCGCCGAGGACGCCGCGATGGGGCGACTCGCGGGCGAAGCCGAGGGCCTGGTCGCCTACGTCGTGACCGAGCTCGTGAACAACGCGATCGACCATTCCTCAGGCAGCCAGGTGAGGGTCTCCGCCGAGCAGCAGGGTACGCTCCTTCTGCTCGAGATCGAGGACGACGGAGTCGGAGCATTCGCGCACGTGCGCGAGGCGCTCGGCCTGCCCAGCGAGCTCGCAGCCTTGCAAGAGATCTCCAAGGGCAAGACCACGACCGACGCCGAACATCACACAGGCGAAGGGCTCTTCTTCA
>PVBE012629986.1_pt1 | contig 35489 bp, 29 predicted proteins | sample 1631181 | NCBI WGS metagenome assembly PVBE01 (sample SAMN08397723, study PRJNA350692) | Marine metagenome, whole genome shotgun sequencing project. | isolation source: water | place: Pacific Ocean | collected 2012-04
GGGGTAATTGTCGGCGTATTAATCAGACTTGTCTCCCAGTTGTTACCCGACTTCAGCTAACAACAACCACTCACGCACAAAATACAGAGGTCTGCTAAGGCCAAGACTCAGGGATTTGTGGTTTTCACACGCTCTCTGTTGTAAGCGGCCGAACGCAGACCGCTCAAGACTAGGCATCTGTCGGTCTATTCAAGATTCAGCCGCCTCCATAGCAGACATTGTTCCGACTGCTGTTGAATACGCCCAGCATTCCCCGAAACTACCCGATCTGCCTGAATCTACAGAATAGCTGACTGGTGTTATACCGCCCTACACAACAACATCAGTGCAGTGAATTCAAGGGGAGCCAACGACGCGGTTAAGATGCGGCGAGTGGGTATAAGCTAGATACACAGCTTTTACCGATTGCCAAGTACACGCTCCCAGAATGCCAGCATGTCGTCGCAAAACATCTTTGCCTCACCCTCTGCACTGCCGATTCTAGCCCCTTTCACGCCATAGCCGGCCTTGACTCCATACACCATCACGTCCCTGTCTACCAGTGAGGGATCTGACGTGTCAGTAGTTGGATGAATCATTGCGCCATTGTCGTCGATGAATGTGATTGGGGCTGCCGGGCTGACGGAAGCATCGGGGATAAGAGTGACCGGTGTGTCTCTATCGAAGCTGTGTTGCGCGCCGCCAATCAAACGCATGCTGGCAGCTCCGCCGCTCAACCGAATGGCCTGGCAATGTCCCTGCGCCTGCATGGGTGAGCACCACTCATCCGCATCGCCCATCAGTACGCGGACCTCAGTACTTCCCACGCTGGGATCCAGGAATTGCTGGCCGCACCAGGGATAGGCCGCCAGTACTGCGGCAAGGCCACGGTCTGCGCCAACGACTGCTGTCGCAAAACGCCGGGTGGCAGCAGTCATGACAGCGGATCCACCACGGCTGTGCCCTTGAGCACCAATTCGTATTGGATCGATTTCCGGCAGTTTGGCAAGTACCGAGTATGCGGCAAGAACATCGTAGGCGCTGGCTGCGAACGAAAACTGCGTTTGATTGGCGACCGTTGAAGTCACGGCCCTGGCGCCAAAACAATCCAGCACAAATGTAGCGAATCCCGCTGCATTGAGTGTTTCAGCGTGGCCGACGTGGGAGGGTGCCACCCCCAGACTCCCGGGAATGATCATTACGAGCGCTACGGGATCGGTGGTCCCTGAAGGCAGAAACAGTTTGCCGTCCAGTGTGACGGCAGGCATATCCCCGGGTGCATTGAGTACCTGGAAGTAATTGACCGGCGATGCTGATGGAATGTCGATGTTGATTCCCCGACTGCCGTTGGCAAAGACGATATCCTGATCGCGTAAGCGACCGCCGAGAGTGGTCTCATTGCTGGTCATGCGTCGAATGCCTCCTTTAAAGCGATAGTGTTCTCTGAGCCCTGCTATGGATCGAGTCTTGCCATCTTGCATTCAAAAGCGTGGAAGAGCTTGACGCGAATAAACCATATTTCTAACCGACTGGCAATCCGCCCTTGGTGCACAGACTCAACGAAGAACCGCTCGCCAGCCCGGCCAATATATGCGACGCTCACCGCTTTTGCGCATCCCGGCCACCCCCTGTAAGATAAGCGCCACAATACGCGGGTAATCGACACGGCTCTTTCCGGCCCTGGGAAAGACTGACTATGACTGACCTGTTTTTATCCTATGCTTCCCAAGACATTGAACGGGTGAAACCGCTCGTGGCAGCTCTTGAGAAATGTGGCTGGAGTGTCTGGTGGGACAGAGAACTGGTCGCAGGTCCAAGCTATGAGGATAGGATAGAAGAAGCCCTGGATGCAGCCCGCTGCGTTGTCGTCGTATGGTCAAGTCACTCCATCAAATCCCAATGGGTGAGAACCGAAGCACATGAGGGTCTGGACCGAGAGCTGTTGGTACCTCTGCTCATTGATGATGTCAAACCGCCCCTAGCCTATCGTACCGCACAAACGGCAAGGATGATTGATTGGCCTGATCAGGCCGGGCAATTAGAAACTGTCATCGATGGGATCACTGAACTGCTGGGCAAGCCCGCGAGCGTCGATCCCCCGTTGTGACGAAAGAGAAATCAATCGCTGTTCTCCCGTTTGCCAACATGAGCAATGATCCGGATCAGGAGTACTTTAGCGATGGGATGGCAGAAGAAATCATCAATGGGCGTGTGAAGTTCCCGGCAGTGAAAGTCATTGCCCGCACATCCTCCTTTCAGTTCAAGGGCGAGAATCGCGATATTCGTGAGATTGGTAAACGCCTCAATGTCAGTCACGTCCTTGAGGGGAGCATCCGCACCGCAGGAAAGAGGATTCGCGTGACAGCTCAGCTCATTCTGGTGAGCGATGGCATGCACCTATGGTCCAATCGTTACGACCGGGAACTGGCTGATGTGTTTGTCGTGCAAGATGAAATAACCGCCGAGATTCTGAAGGCACTGCATGGGCACCTGGCAACTACCGAAGAACAACCAGCGCGGGCCACCAATATGGGTTCCTATAATGCTTATCTTCTGGGTCGCCATCACCTTTTTCGAGAACAGTTCGATGAGGCGGCTAAGTCATTTGAAGAATCAATCTCACTGGACTCCGAATATGCAGACGCATACGTTGGCCTGGTCCAGGTAAACACCTTCTTCTTCAATATGGGCGTAAAATCGAAAGAGGAGACACAACCCCTGATCGATGAGTACACCGCCAGGGCACTGACACTCAATCCAAATCATCCCATGTTGCTGACATTGAAGGCGCAACAGTTATTCTTCGGGCATCGAGACTATCAAAGAGCGATCAATGATCTTTCCGATCTTGTCACACAACGGCCTAATGATCCGCAGTTGCTGCAATTTTACGCCAAGGTTTTTGCACCCATCGGCCGATTGGATGTATCTATTGAAATTCTAAAGCATGGAGTCGAATTGGATCCTCTCAGCCCTGCCGCTCATCTTCAGTTGGGAAGGTTCTGTATTTTCGCAGACAAATTCGATGCAGCACATCGATCCATTGAACACGGGAAGTCGCTGGGAGGGAATGGCTGCCTGTACCTAGCAATGATTGCGACCAATACGGGAGACAGCCAAACCTTGCAGAATCAACTAGACCAGGGCAAGGAAGCATGGGGGGAAACGAGTCACTTCTATCCCATCTATGAGGCAGTGATACCTTCTTTGGCCAGTGATATCGACCGGGCCAAGAAGATTCTCGCGCCTCTGAAACACTCGTCAGACTACCAATCGTTCGTCATGAAACAGTTGATTGCCAGCCTGGAAGGCGAGATCGAACTCGCTCTGGAATATTGCACAAGGGCGCTTGAATCATCTGAAATACCCGCTTTTCTTGAAATACATGGCACCCTTGCTGACCGCAAACGCGCCCCTGATTACTATGCACATCCCAGATATAGTCAGATGCTGCGTGACTTTGGCTTTGATAGAGAATCGGTTTCTAAATTGGAAATCCCGTCTCTTCCGTTTTGATATTGTGATTGTGACTGGAACGGGCCACTCGTTAAGCAAGTGCTGAACCGGTGCGCGCGCGGATATGATGGTATATTGACTCAGGTTCTGCACATAGCTGAATGATCTGGTATTTTTGAGCATTCTTTCCATATTCACGGCTGATGAAGTTGAAGGTGAACACGATGCGACTCATATTCACTGTTGTTCTCTGCCTGCTTGGTGGAACAGTATTATCCGAAGAAGCAGATGCACCCAGGGCCAAGATCCACTCAGGTGTCATCGAGGGGGTTAACGAAGATGGCATCAACGTCTTTCGCGCTATTCCCTTTGCTGCGCCGCCCATCGGGGAGCTTCGTTGGCGTGCGCCCCAGTCGGTCGCGGCCTGGCCGGGAATACGTCATGCGAAGAACTTTGGGGCAATCTGCCCCCAGTCAAATCGCGGTCAGAGGCTGGAGAGTGAAGATTGTCTGACGCTGAATGTGTGGGCTCGTCCCGGAGCTGACAATCTTCCCGTGATGCTGTGGATACACGGCGGAGCCAATATTGTTGGCAGCGGCATTATCAATGGTGCTAATTTCGCCCGGGATGATGTTGTACTGGTCTCCATGAATTATCGGTTGGGTCTCTTTGGTGTCTTTGCCCATCCTGATCTGACGCGGGCCGCCGAAACAGCAGGTGAAGCGACCGGTAATTTCGGGGTCATGGATCAGATTGCCGCACTCAAATGGATCAAGCGCAATATCGCAAACTTTGGCGGTGATCCCGGCCGCGTTACCATCTTCGGTGTTTCTGCCGGTGGGACCCACGTCAACAACCTCATGGTGTCTCCGCGTGCCAAGGGGCTCTTCCACCGGGCTATTGCCCAGAGCGGCGCCAACGGCCTGACAGTTTCTCGCAGCCTGTCTGATTTCGATCGTGTGGCTGTCGCCTTCACCAAGGAGAACGCCGCTGGCAGCATCGAACGTCTTAAGGCCATGACTTGGCGAGATCTTTATGAACCGTTTCCCGCGCGAGTTGGTTTCCAGACCTTTGTTGACGGAGAGGTGCTGACGGATCACGTTCCCGAAATCTTCCGTCGGGGTGAACAGAATGACGTACCTTACATCGGAGGCGCTAACAGCTACGAGGGGTCGTTAGCATCGGCCATACCCATTCCTGCTTTTACCGTGGCCATGAACCAGAATATCGAGGCTGTCGTCGAGGCTTATGACCGCCCCAGAGAAGATGAGATGCTACCGCTACTCTTCTATGGTGATGCGCTTTTCGTTGCACCGACGCGCTATCTCGGTGCCAGAATGGATACGGTCAAGTCCGGCGGATGGACCTATCGCATGGACTATGTATGGGAGGCTTTTCTCGGCAAGGTACCGGGGACTTCGCACGGCGCAGAGGTGCCTTACGTGTTCGATATTCTGGGTGCGTTTAACCTTAATGAGCGACTGGCAAGCCAGCTCGGTATTCCCGCCGGCCGGTATGAGCCCACAGAGAAAGATCATGATACTGCCCGCGTAATGCACCAATACTGGGTTCAATTTGCCAAGAGTGGGGACCCCAACGGCAAGAATCTGCCGCGCTGGCCCGCCTATACATCAGCCAATGCAAATACGCTCCTCATCAGCAACGGTGGTACGGGGGTCAAGGAAGCACTCAGGGAAAAACAACTGGATCTGGTGGAATCTATTGGCCTGAAACGTCTTGAAGGCGGTCAGTGAGCTCGAGATTATGTAGTCAACATCGTATTCCGCTATCCCAACCCAAGGATGTTTCCTACGATCTGGGATTAACAAGCCCCAAAATCTAGATGATATCAGGTAAGCCACGGTTACCTGCTTCCGGCGTGGCAGGAACCGCAGTTGTCGCCGAGACGCTCTGCGACAACTGCGTCATCAGCGTCTGCCTGACGCTGTGAGTCTTTCCGCTAAACAACAGATCAGCATCAGCATGGATCCATGGGATCCGCCCGCCACTGGGTCAGAAGTCTAGACACCTCAGACTGTCCAAGGGAGAACCCATCCGGACCTTGATTCGTCCCTGCATTAAAGATGACGAGGAACTATGGCGCCATTTGGACAACAAACCATATGGCGGCACCCATGCAGCGGGCTTCCGTCGTCAGACAGTCCTTGTGGCTGATGTAGTCAATAAGCAAGAGTTTCAGAACAAGATTATCAAGGGGTTAGGATTCAGACCCGAAGATGGAAATTCGCAATAGTCTCGATGGATACCTGGACACCTTGCTATGCTAAACGGCCAGGTTGTTAAGAAGAAAGCGTGATGCGACTGCCGATAATACTTGTAGTTGCCCGTGCGGAAGTGCGCTCCAACAGGAGACTGACCCGATACTGGGTGTTTGCCGTGATCTCGACGATCGCTGCGCTAGGCGCGCTCGCGGAATCCACCTTCTTGCACGGCAGGTTTTCATATGTGTCAGCCGCCATCGGTGTCATGGGGCCTCGCTATCTGATAGCTTCGGCCGGTTCTAAACTGTTGCTGATTTTTCTTGTTGGGCTCGTATTCCTGGCCTTCGATATTCGAGCCAGGGACGAACGAGATCGAATGACAGAAGTGTTGGATTCCAGGCCACTTTCCAATGCGGAATTCCTGCTTGGGAAGGTAGCTGGTCTGGTGTTCGTGATCTGGATCCCCTTGCCCATCATCGCTCTCCTATTTGGGACGTTTGGACTGATAGCGTCCAGCTATGGCTTTCCCTACGGCGACCCGGTTGAATCATTCTCGCTGTTGGGTTTTCTGTTGGGTACTCTGACTTCCTTACTCCTATGGTGTTCGATCATCGTTCTGATCACCGTCGTTTTCCGTGCCAGAATGGTGGTCGCCACCATCTCGCTGGCGCTCATAGGACTGCAATTGTGGAGCATCTTCAATCTGCCGATAGAGCTGCAGCGATGGCTGACCATCATGCCTGCCTTCGATATGGCATCGGACATCCTGCCAAGAGTCACAGCAGAAGGCGACATCACCCGGATAGTTGCCCATTGGATTATGGCGTCGTCTTTCCTGTGCCTTGCGATTGCGTTGCATCCTCGAAGAGACGGCAGTTCAGTTCCGAACACGATCGGAAGCGGAGTTGTCTTGCTGGCTGTGTCGGTTGCCGCCCTCAGCATTTACTTCCAGCAAGCCAACAGAGGGGTTGAACAGCAAGCAGCCTGGCGATCAGCACACGAAGCAAAGCAGACAGTGCCTAGAGCAGACATGCAATCCCTAAGTGGCACGTTGATCATCCAGCCTGGTGACCAGATTAGTATGGAACTTGATCTCGAACTTCAAGCTCCGCTGAATCAGACCTTGTCCACGCTTCTTCTCACTTTCAATCCAGGTTTAGGAGTGACTGGCGTGCAATTACCAGAAGGCGATGTGAGTTGGGCACATCAAGATGGTTTGCTGGAGATTATCCCCAAGCAGCCGATTACTCCCGGTTCAAAGACGACTGTCTCTCTACAGGCGGCAGGAGTGCCGGACGAGTTATTCGGCTATCTCGACACCTATTTGAGTGTGTTGGAAGGGGGGTTTGCCCAAGCTGATATAGGCATGCTTGGCGTCAAGACGAGCATCTTTGCATCAGCCTACGTTGCCATGATGCCGGGCGCACATTGGTTTCCCGCCACGGGTACCGACGTGCCGCAGAGCGATCCCAGGACACATCCGCAAGACTATTTCACGCTCGATCTCGAGGTGGAGATACCGGCGCACTGGTTAGTCGCTGGTCCCGGCCGTCGTCAGGAACTGAGGAGTGCTGATGATAAGGTGCGCTATCGCTTCAACCCGAAGTCACCAATGCCTCACGTCGGTCTCATTGCGTCACGATTCAAACGTCGGACAATGCTGACCGCTGGTGTTGAATTTGAAGTGCTTCTTTATCCTGAACACGATCGTAATCTGAAGTTTTTTGAGGATTCACAAGTGGCCATCCGGGAACGACTGGATGACCTGTTTACGACCGCAGAAGATCTTGGCCTTGCCTATCCCTATGATGGGCTGAGTCTCGTGGAAACACCGAACGCTCTTCGCGGCTATGGTGGTGGCTGGATGATGGATACGGTGCAATCGATGCCGGGCGTGATGCTGCTGCGCGAGAATAGCTTTCCGACCTCGCGATTCGAGACGAGATTCCTTGACCCTGAGAATTTTGCGGATAAGGAAGGCGGCATAGGTCTGGCTAAGCTTCGGGCAGTAGAGCAATACTTTGAGAACGACATTAACGGCGGCAATCTCTTTACAGGAGGATCGCGTAACTTTCTGCAGTTTCAGACCAGTGCAGAGGGAGAAGGCGCGCATGCAGTTAACTTCGTGCTTGACGAACTGATCTTACAACTCCTTACCGGAAAACGTGGTCACTTTTCCGCACATGAGTTTAACGAGTCTCTGAACACAGCGATGTGGGAAGCGACCTTTGGTCAAGGCAGAACGGACTCTTTGGTCGAGCGTGTGCAGAGCGCCACCACGCACAGGCCTTCGGTTTGGGATCGTGCACTCGGGGTCTCCTTGGCGGATCTGGAATTTCAGAAATCGCCGCGAATGTCATTGAAAGTTCTCACGCTCAAGAGTCACGCGATCGCACGATCGATTCTGGATGGCCTTGGACGTGAGAAAACTGCGGCCCTGCTTGCTGAATTGGTAAGGAACTTCCGTGGTCGCACCTTTCATATCACCGATCTTTATCGCATCGCTTCGGACTTGGACATTGAATTGGAACCCTTGTTGGGCGACTGGCTGCACGACGCGTCGCTGCCTGGATTCCTATTGTCAGCCGTCAAATCGGTCAGGCTCAAAGATGATGATCGAGGCAACCCTCGGTATCAGACACAGGTGCATATTCGCAACGATGAACCCACGCCCGGGTTGCTGCAACTGAGATATCAGTGGGGGACCGCCGAAGAGCCAACATGGGATCTAACAGATCCCATTCGTGTACCCGGCCATACATCCCTCGATGTTGGGATTGTCACGTCGACGCCTCTGTTTCAGCTCTGGACGCAGCCTTACCTATCACTCAACAGAGTAGAACAGAGACTATCACTGCCGAGGGTCGATGGTGAGCAGCAGGTACATGCCGACCCTTTTGCCGGTATTCGGGCAAGTGACTGGGAGCCCACCGCATCAGGGGACATCATAATCGATGATCTGGATAGTGGCTTTACCATCTGGCATGCTGAACCCGAACAAGAAGCTCGCTCTGGTCCCCAGGTATTCTGCTTCCTGTTTGTATGTGGCGGAACGCTTGGCGGCGATGCCATCGACATGGATCAAGGCCTGCCGGAGCAACGACGCGGGCGTGCTCGGGCCAAGTATTGGCGCCGTGAAGTCAATTCAGATAGCTGGGGTAGATACCGGCACACCTATGCGTTGGTTCATCCTGGCGGCGCCGCAAGTCATGCGGTTTTTAGAACGACGCTACCCCAGGCAGGACGTTGGCGATTGTCGTACTACCTTGGGGTAAATACGAAACCGGAAGACAGAGATCCCCGCTTCAATCCGGGCGTTTTGTTGAGTTCTTACTTAGGTGAGTACGATATGACACTGGTATCGAACGGCAATCGGCAACCAATAGAATTCGATGGTCAGGCAGCAGCGTTCGGCTGGAACGACTTGGGTGAATTTCAGTTGCCTGAAGGTGAGACGAGCTTTGAGGTGGCCAATATTACGACGGGCGTTGCCGTCATTGCCGATGCCATTCGCTGGCGTCTAGCTACCCAAGCTAAGTAACGGGCTGCAGCCCAGCGATCACACCGGCAAGAAGCCCGGTTGAAACTACTTACTGGGTTCAGCGACTACATCGTTCAAGCAGAGACAGCCAGTCTCCCTATCACTTCGAATCCTCACCCAGTTCACCTCTGCGTCATCTTGAATTGCGTAGTATTTTGTAAACCTGATGGGTGAGTCGTCATTGCGTTTCCACGATTCACTGAACGACTGAATCTCGTATTCGCCGTCATGCAGGGTCTTGATTTTCACGGTGTAGTTGCCGTGCGATGCGGCACAGACTTCATTGTCGATCGAAGTATCGACCCGAACATCACTGCCCAAATGTACATATGAGATGGATGCCTCGACGTTACAAGCATCTGGATTTCTGACAGCAGGCTTCTGTGTTAGCGTAACGTTCGACTCAAATTCCAACACGGGTACTAGCGTGGATGATGGGTCGACCTTGTCACCGTTACTTTTCTCTTCCACAATCTGTCCATAGATATTCAATTCCTTCTTGGTGAATCCGCCCCTCTCGAATTTCGGAGCAGATTCATCGGCAAGGACCCCGAACCCGGCAAGGACCAAGACAATTACTGCCAGCGTTCTCTTCATTTGGACTGGACCTCCATCCACAATTGGTCACCTACACCGACGCCGTGAGGACACTCAGGGTGTGCTTCCTGAAACATCACTTCACGAGCCCGTTGGGTGAATCTACATCCTGGTGCAGATTCGTTCGACCTCCCGCCGTCTTCGCAGATTCAGTATGGAACCGTTGACTTCAACAACTCAGTCAGGTCATTCGATTGCCGATCACTTTTGGGTTCGTAAGATGAGCCACGTACGCACCCGCTTGTTGGTTACTTCACCCTCCCTTACGGATACCCTTGTATTTGAGGATGTGGCTAAAATGGGGGTGTCGCCCATCAGTCCGGCACCGGATACTGCGCCACAGTAGACAGTTTATCACAGCACCATCTGATTGGTGCGTAGCAATCATCGGGTTTGCATCGTGGACCTGTAGCGGTCGTACGGAGGGGTCGCGCTGCGCTGGCGCCTCAATATCTTTTCTGCCGGTCTGGTATAGTGTTGCGGTATAGAAAACACAGTCGACACGGATCAGGGCGAATTCCAGAGCATCATCGCTTCTGACCCGGATGGATACTGCGTCGAACTGTATTGCAGCAGGCAACCCAACAAAGCTATCGACAGCGACGGAGTGACCCGTAGATCATTTGTCGAACGGGTCATTGGGTCGAGCTATTGCGAGGCATTTCGAAATTAATGGTATGAGAGACATCACGCACAGCTTGTCAGACAGGTATCGCGCCGAATCCGGATACCGCGAGGTACTGGTCCTTTCGATCCCGCTGATCTTCAGCAGCGGCGCCATGGCCGTCATGCAGTTTGTCGATCGGATGTTCCTGGCGTGGTACTCGCAGGAAGCGATCGCAGCGACCATGCCGTCGGGCATAGTCTATTTCACCATAATGAGCCTCTTCACCGGCACGGCCGCCTATGTAGGCACTTTTGTGGCTCAGTACTGGGGTGCAAACCAGAAACATCAGATCGGAGCGATCGTCTGGCAAGGAATGTATGTCGCTGCTTTCGCCGGCGTTGCTCTTCTTCTCTTGATTCCCTTCGCTGAAGGCTTCTTTCGAGCGGTGGGTCATGATCCAAAGGTCCAGGAACTGGAGACCATCTACTTCCAGCTGATGTGCCTGAGCGCCGCACCCTCGACAGCATCGGCGGCCCTATCCGGGTTCTTCACCGGCCGCGGTAAGACCGTGCCGGTCATGTGGGTCAATGTCATCAGTACTGTCCTCAACATGCTGCTCAACTACGTGCTGATCTTCGGTAAATGGGGGTTTCCGGCCTGGGGGGTATTTGGCGCTGGCCTGGCAACGGTGATTGCCACGTGCTTTACGGCTGTAGTCTTTCTGGGGATGGTATTCCATTCCCAATACGAACAGCAGTTCGCCACACGCAGCAATTGGCGTTTCAATAGGCCTCTCTTTTGGCGACTGCTGCGCTTTGCGCTGCCAAACGGCATACAGTGGACCATCGAACACATGGGCTTTTCCGCGTTTATCCTGCTGGTCGGTCGATTGGGAACGGTGGAACTCGCTGCGACAAACATCGCGTTCAACATTAACATGCTGGCCTTTATGCCGATGATGGGGTTTGGCATGGCCATTTCCATATTGGTGGGGCAAAACCAGGGAAGGGGTCGACCGGATCTATCCGAACGCGGCGTCTATTCGGGCCTCCACCTGGCCCTCATCTATATGTCTACCATGATCCTCTTCTACGTCTTCACTCCGGGCATCTTCGTTTGGCCGTTTGCCGCCGGAGCTGAACCGGGCAGCATGGCTGAAATCGAAGACATGGTGATCATATTGCTCCGCTTCGTGGCCATATACAGCCTGTTCGATGTTTTGAGCATTGCCTTTTCGTCCGGCATCAAAGGTGCTGGTGACACGCGATTTGTCATGTACATGATCGTCGTGTTCTCCATCTTTGGTCTTACCTTGCCGATCTATCTTGCACTGGTAGTATTTCAGCTCGGTCTCTATGCCGCCTGGGCCATCATCTCGATCTATATCGGTCTGCTGAGCCTGATCTTCTGGTTTCGATTCCAGGGAGGAAAGTGGAAGACGATGCGCGTCATCGAGACGACCGAAACCGTTGCTGCATGATTCAGCTTCGCCGAACGCCGGGCAGGTATCGGCGCTAACTTACCACACTGTCTTTGGGCGTGGATGGTGCAAAGGTGGCCTCAATCGTCTTCGTTCTCGCGGTCCAGCTCCGATCCCGGCGGCAGCCCTTCGATCGCGTGCTTGACCATACGCACGTGCTCGGTTTCCTCGTCGCGAAGTTCTGCGAATAGCGTCCGAACATCAGGATCCGTTACGTGCTCCAGGGCCTCGTCGTAGAACCGATAGGCCTTCTCCTCCGAAGCCAGCGCCAGCTCAAATGCCTTCAGTGGAGACATGTTCCAGCGCGGCGCGCCTGACTCCGGCGCTTCGACATCGAAGATGGCGGCACCGCTTACGCGTAGTGGCGCATCGCCGAACATCTCCTGTCTGCGATCGCTGAGCTGATGTCCGTGCTTCTCTTCGTTCTCCGCCATCAAATGAAAGATGGATGCGGCATCCCCCGGGACCCGCCGTCCGATCTGCTTGGCGAAATAGGTGTAGCGCTCCCAGGCTTCGACCTCGATCATAATGGCGAGATCCAGAGCATCCATGAGCTCGAGGGTGGAGAAGTCGATACTGACGGGCATTGGGCCTCCTTGTAGGTGCGGGAGCCATCCCCGCAGAAATGCGCATCCTGCACTTTCCTGGCCCAAATATCATCCTCTCTCTACGGATTTCCTGGCGTTCACAGCGTGGCTGATTTTCCCAAACGATGGCTGATTTGCAGGACCGAGTAGCTGAAGTCACCTACTACGGAACCGGGCACGCTGGGCCACACAGAGGTGACACCTTTGGGCCAGATTCGCTCACTGAATGTCCCGATCGAGCACTCTGAATGTCCGGATCGAGCACATAGGAGCGAATGTAGACATCCGAACAGTCTTACCTATCCTGTCCGCTTACCATGGGTAGGAGACTTACTGGTTTCGAGCTCTGAGTGCCAGAACTATTCGACTGATGGATTCTGTCTACGCTATGTTCTAAACCGGTGAAGTGGCGCAGACAAGGGGCATGGCTTTATGACAAGTCCTCGTGCCACAGAACTCCATCGGCTTCCAAGCGCGCAATGTGCTCGGCATCATAAGCTCGTTCCAGCAGGAGTTCTTCGTTGTGCTGGCCCGCCAAAGGCGGCGGCGCAAGGCTACGCCCTTTGCCGTCGAAGAGTACCATGGGTCCGTGGCGACGGTAAGCTCCCCAACGGGGATGCTCAGTCTCGACAGTCAGTCCGAGTGCCTCGGGCTGAGGGTCGGTCAGCCAGAACTCGCTCGGTGGCATGGCATCGGCTCGAACACAACCAACTCCGTTTCCTGCAAGTACACTCTCCCAGTAGGATGCATCGTTATCGGCAAAGAGTGCACCTAGCGCATCACTGGCTGGTGTCCCGCCTTTCGCCAGCAACTCGGGGGAGGGGGCCTCGATTCCGGCTTCGGTCAGCGTACCGATAAAGCGATGGCGTTCACGCTCACAAGTGAGTGCAAGGAACACCCACTGATCACCGGCACAAGGGTAGAGTCGATAGGTCGCCGACAGTCCCAGCAATTCGGGGTCCTGTATTGCGCGGTGCGGCTTATCAGGATAGGAAAGAAAGTCGTCGAAATTGGCATAGGCGTTGGCACCAAACATATCGACGAGAATTCGCTGGCCTTGACCTGTGCGCTGCCTGGTTACGAGGCCAAGTAACGTGGAGGTGGCTACCACCAGCGCCGTGTTAGGATCGGGGTTGACTTCATTGGCGCGCATCAGCCGCCTCGTCCAGAGGCGCAGACCGTCTATGTCCTGCAAGTCGTGCGGGACCCGTTCGCCCATCTGGTAGAGGACACCACCGATCGCGGCACCGGGAACGGGGTGCGTACTTGGGCGCTCGGCACCCGGACCATCGGGCCCATAGCCGTTGGCCTGCAGATAGACGATTCCCGGATTGAGCGCTTCGACCTGTTCATAGCCAACGCCAAGGCGTTCAGGCACCCCCGGTCTGAAGTTATGGATGAGGACATCGGCATCGGCAATCAGTCCCAATACGATTTCCCGGCCCGCTTCCGATTTCAGATCGACGCTGATACTGCGCTTGCCGGCGTTGACACGAGCCGAACCGATGCCGAGGCCCAAACCGCGATAGGGATCGCCTCCGATCTGCTCAACCTTGATGACGTCCGCACCCATGTCGGAAAGAAACGAGGCGGCGAGTGGTGCGGCGATTATCGTCGCGAGTTCGATTACGCGAATTCCCGATAGGGGTAATTCACCTCCCGTCGGGCGCGCTGGCGCTGGGCGTGGGGTCGCGCGCCACTGGTCCAGCAGGCCGTCGTCCGGCACGGCGTCGACACCGGGTGTGGCTGGTGTCCGCGTCAGGCGCGCCACCGGTCCGATCTGCACGCCACCTTCGGGACGATCGATGACATGGCCATTGGCGACGATGTCGGGATCCGTGAGTGCTTCCTGAGTCGTTTGATGGGCCGTGGCCACAACGCCGCCGTCCGCCACGATGTCCGCCATCCAGTCGGCCGCAGGGCGTTCCTGGATGCGCTTCAGCATGCGTTCGCGAAATGCTTCGTGTTTCTCAGGGGGAAGCAGCATCTGCTCTTGATCGAAGTCCGGGTCCGCGAGGATGTCCAACAGGTCGGTTACGCGCAGGAAGTTGTCGAACAGATGCGGCAGCAGATTGCCGAACTGCATCCAGCGCCCGTCACCGGCCTGCGCCGGGTGATAGTAAAGGCTCGGCAGCGGAGCTTCATCCATTGACGGTGGTGGCCCATCGGGAATCAGGTCTTTGAAGTGCTCGCGGAACTGAACGCCCAGCATTGCGCCCTGTTCGTAGGCGAGCAGGCTCTGCAGCATGCTCGTCTCCACCAGACGGCCTTCGCCGTCTTCACCGCGCGCCAGCAGTGCTGCTAGAATTCCCGTGGCAGCCGATTGAGCGCAGGCGTGCACGCCAACCTGCAGGGCTGAAAACACCGGTCCCTTGCGATCCACCAGCCCGGCGAAGAGGCGCATTCGACCGGTGCACGCCGCGACCAGGTGCTCGTAGCCAGGGTAGTCAGCACGGGGTCCGAGACTACCGAAACCGCTGATGTGGCAGAATACGAGATGTGCATGACGTGCGTGCAGGCTGTCGAAGTCCAGATTCTTGCGTGCCAGGGCGCTGGCACGCCAGTTACAGACGAGTACATCGGCCCCGGCACAGAGTTCATGCAGTGTATCAAGCCCAGCTTCGGATCCTAGATCGAGCGTCAGCGTTCGTTTCCCCCTGCGCCACATGCGTGCCGCGGGCAGCGCCATGAGGGGATCCTCGTCAGGGCGCTCGATGGTGAGCACATCGGCGCCAAAGTCGGCCAGGATCATGGTGGCAGTGCCACCAGCAGGGCCTCTGGTCAGGTCCAGTACGCGAATGCCGTCGAGTGATTGGGACAATGTCTCCCCCTTTGAATTCGTGCTTCTTCACAGCGGAGTCTGTGACTACGTAGAGATGGCACCCGTCCAAGCAGTTCAATCAACATCGTTGATCGCGGGACCACGTGCGCTATCTCAGAAGCCCCGTTTACATCTCTATCGCTGAGTTGTGTAGAAGTCAGTTCGTGTTAATCTCTGGATGGGCAAGTATAGCATCAATAACACGTTGGTGAACTGAACCGCTTGTGCTTGAGCACCTTGCCTGCTTAAGGGCAGGATGTTCGTGAGTGGTCGTAGATCACGCACGAGGATGCGGTCATGACAAAGCGTGTATTAATGACTGCTATTAGTTTCTAGCTGCCTATTCTAGGTTCGAAGCAGCCGGAGTGTAGACGTCTCCCGACCCAATGCAGATCAATTCGTAGCTGGCACCTCGAGGCCATGAAGATGGCTGAGGAGAAATCTATTTCTGATCGGGTGCATCCAAATCCAATCGAATTGCATCTTCAGAGATGTGAGCAGTTTAAATCACAGAATGACACCCAGACAATAGATAAGGAGCGGTAGCCATGCTCGACCTGGCAATTGAATGTCACGGCATCAATAAACATTACCCTCACTTCGATCTTGAGGATATTGACCTGCAAGTGCCCGCTGGTTCAGCCATGGGCTTTGTCGGCCCCAACGGCGCAGGGAAGTCGACCACCATGCGCATCATAATGGGTCTGATCAGACAAGACAGTGGTAGCGTCAATGTTCTGCACTACCCGATACCCGAACAGCAGATCGCGGCGAAACGCGATATCGGCTTTGTCTCTGAAGACATGCGCCTGTATGGCAGCAGGACCATCGGCTTTCATATGGATTTTGTCAAATCCATCTATGAGAGCTGGGATGATAGGTTGGCAGATGATCTTCTGTCCCGGTTCGATCTGGTCAGGGAGCAAAAGGTCAAGGGTCTGTCTCACGGCCAACGCGTAAAAGCATGCCTGCTGCTTGCGTTAGCTCGATCTCCTCGACTTTTGATTCTCGATGAGCCGACTACCGGACTTGATCCGGTCGCCAGGCAGGAGATTATGTCGGAGATGAGGAAAGTGCTGCAGGATGACTCCCGCTCCATTCTCTTTTCGTCCCACAATACGTTGGATGTGGAACAGATATCCGACCATATCGCGTTTATTCTGGACGGTCGAATCATCGACTGCCGCGATACGGAGTCCTTCTTGGACAGTTGGCGCAGAATACGGCTTGAATTACCCGATGGACACCATCTGGCAACAGGCGACGGTGTGGTGGACCTGCAGTGCAGTGAACGACGGACGGTTGCTACAACCGATTCCTTCAGTGATCAACTTCTCACATCCCTTAAACAACACGGCGCTTGCGTGAAAGACATCGAGCGCATGACGCTGGAAGAGATCTTTCTTGCCCGGGTCAAAAGTCAACAGGAGTTAGCAGCATGAATGAATCAATTCTGAAGCAACTGGTTCTCAAGGACTGGCGGATCATACAAGTGCCGGTGCTCCTCTACTGGGTCGCCGGTGCCGCCGCAATTCTAGTCGCCATCGTTTTTGGCGAAGCCCTTGGAGTCCTCAGCTTCGTTATCTTTGTTTTCGCACTGATAATCGCCGGTGTGCACCCGATATTCCAAACGATCGTCGCTGAAAGATCGGATCAGAACCTACCGTTTATTATGAGTTTGCCGATAACCATCAGAGAATTCACTTATGCCAAAGTGATCGTCAACCTGGCTGTCTTTGGCAGCGTATGGCTGTCGCTTTCAATCGCCAGTCTCATCATATTCGTTGGTGAGGACGGCATGCCGCGGGGCACGCTGCCTTTCTTCTGCATCATCCTGGTAACCATATTTGTTGGTTATGTCATCATGCTGTGCGTGGCTTTAATCACTGAGACTCAGGGGCCGTCGATCGTCGCCAGTGTGGTGATAAATTTGGGCGCACAGCTATTTGTCTGGGCTGTGGCCGATCTGTACCCGATTCGATCAGTTATTGGTGGCCCAGTCGCCATCTGGAACGGCACCAGTGTCGGAATCATTGTGGCTGAAATCGCGGTTATTGGTTTGCTCATCACAGCGACTGTGTGGGCACAGACAAGGAAGATCGATTTTGTTTAGCCGGTGGTCTATCCTCGCTGGCACATTGCTGCTGATCATTGCTTGTGCAGAGCGAGAATCAGGCGATAGCGCAACGATCGATGCCGTTTCTGACGATCTGACCATGGCGGAGATCTATGAGTTACGATGTAACGAGTGTCATAGCAGCCCGGAAATCAAAGCCCCCTCTTTCGGATCGTTGCGTCAGCTCAATCTGACGAATATTGCCTTTGCGTTAACTAACGGCAAGATGCGAACGCAAGCCAAAGGCTTGAGCCAAAGTCGAATCTACGAGTTGGCGGAATATATTGCCGGTGAGGATAACTCCAGACCGCCGCCCGCTTGGAGCTTCTGTGAAGACAAGTCGGTTAATGGGGGCACAATATACGCAGCGCAATGGGGCGCTGACCTGCACAACACTGCCCGTGTCGGTGAGGAGATCTCCAACATACATGCTTCGAAAGTCGGCTCGCTCAAGCTGGATTGGGCTTTCGAACTACCCGATGCGTCTGATGCAAGATCACAACCGGTTGTAATGGGTACTACGCTCTTTGTAGCAACCACCGCCGGCGATCTCTTTGCACTGGATAGGTTGTCCGGCTGTATAAAATGGCAGTATCAAGCCCCGGTTCCACTGCGTACGGCATTGACTTTGGGTGCTGTGAGCATAGAGGGCACGGATCGGGACTGGTTATTCTTCGGTGACGCTGAAAGCCATACCAACGCCGTAGATGCTGAAAGCGGTGAGTTAATCTGGCGCACTGACGCCGCTGTGTCTGAATATTCCATGCAGACAGGTGCCGTGGTGTTTTGCGCTGAAAAACTCTACGTGCCGATCTCTCTGTACGAAGTGATCCTGGCGACGGATCCGGAGCACGAATGCTGCAAAGCCCATGGAGCGCTTTCGCGTCTCGATGCCGTCAGTGGCGAGATTGAATGGACGACGCATATGACCGGTGAGGCCGTGCCGCAACGTAAGAACAGGGATGGCATTCAGCAGTGGGGACCATCCGGCGTGCCCATTTGGTCGACGCCAACCATCGACGTGAAGCGTGGTCTGGTCTATGCCGGCACCGGACAAAACGCCTCTTCCCCGGCCACGGCCTATAGTGATTCGGTGATTGCATTGGATATGACAAACGGTGAGATCAGGTGGCACTTTCAGGCTACCGCAGGTGACACCTACAATGGTACCTGTTCCCAATTCCCCCAAGGCGCCAATTGTCCGAAATGGGTCGGCCCGGATTTCGATTTTGGTGCTTCGGTAATCATTACTCAGGATTCGACGGGTAAAGATGTGCTGTTGGCCGGCCAGAAGTCCGGTGATGTCTATGCCCTTGATCCCGACGATTCCGGGGCGGTGATCTGGCGGACACGCATCGGATCAGGATCCGCCCTCGGCGGCATTCATTGGGGCATGGCGGTCACAGGTAACAGAGTCTACGCAGCGGCTAACGACCCACCTTTTCCAGGGGCACGACGTAGGCCGGGTATCTATACACTGGATATCGACCGTGGGGAAATCGTCTGGCAATACCGGGTCGAAAGAGGCTGCGAGACTTCTCTGGAAGCGTATTTCCAACGGCAGCAGATGTATCCTGATTGTTCCTATTACTATGCGTTTTCAGCGGCGCTCTCAATTGCCAACGATGTTGTCTTTGCGCCGGCACTGGACGGGAAGATTCGGGCCTTTCGTGCTCACGATGGTAAATTATTGTGGCAGTACAATACGGCCATCTCATTCGATACCGTTACCGGAACCCGGGCCCATGGTGGCGCGATGGACAGTGCCGCAGTAGTCTTTGCAGGTGATCACATTTATCTGCAGTCAGGCTACAGCACATTTGGCCAGTTACCGGGGAATGTGTTGCTGGCTTTCAGATTAACGGGTGAATAATCTGGGTAGGTTCGGATTCGCGTTCAATGCCAAGATGTTCAACCCCTATTGCGTTTGACTGGCGATAGATTGCCAAAGCGTCAAAAAAGTGGTCTCCCTATCCGTCTACAAGCCTGACGTGTGCACAAACGGCGGAAGACGCCGGTGCACCAAGTGATCTCCGAAACCAAGGCCGCCCACCTTCCTGCTAAAGAGACGGATGATGATGACCAAAAAGAAAACCCCTGCTTGGATGCATCCAAACCGAACTCACGTGCATCTTTAAGGATAAGAGCAAATCACTCCATGGGAGAAAGATATGGAACATTTAGATTTAGGCATAGGCGCAGGCTTGGCAGCTTTGGCCTTTTGGGGCTTTGTAGCTGCGGTCGTGGTTGCGGGTATCTGGGATAGTATTCGCAAGCGTGAAGCCCAGCACGAAACTATACGCCGCCTGATTGAGAGCGGTCAGCAAATCGATCAAGAGCTGATGGACAAATTGTCATTGGTGAGCGACGGTGGGGACAAACGCCATGATCGGGATTTTCAATTGACCGGGCTGTGGCTGTTACCCATAGCTGTTGGGATGGCGGTATTCGCACTTGTTCTGGGCTCTCAGTATCCTGAGGCACTAGGTCCCCTGTTAGGAGTTTCGGCGCTGCTTGCCTGCATGGGAGCAGGGTTTCTGGTGGCGGCAAGAATCGCTCGGCGCTGGTACCCGGACGGTGATTCAACGGAATAGTATCTGTGTACAAAGCACAAGACCACTACCCGGACTGCCCGGAGGCACTGATTGTCAGTCTTGCTCGCACGGGCGACCGCAGCGCCTTTGCAGACCTGGTGCGGCGCCGGCAGTCCTCGATACGGAACTTGATGAGACGCTTCTGCAGCGATACCACATTGGCTGACGACTTGGCACAACAGGTTTTCTTGCAGGTGTGGCGCAAGATTCATACGTTGAAACAAGCCAACGCGTTTAGTGCCTGGCTAAAACGCTTGGCGGTTTCAGTTTGGCTTCAACACGTGCGTAAGAAGGACGCACTTCGAGGCGCCGATGAACCTGCCGAAGACCTACTTACCCAGCGCGATTCAGTCGGCGTCGGTATGGATTTGGACCACGCCCTTTCGACACTGTCAGATGCAGTGCGGTCATGTGTTGTCCTTTCCTATCACGAAGGCATGAGTCATGGGGAAATAGCGAAATTCATGGACTTACCCTTGGGCACGGTGAAATCCCATATCAATCGCGGTACCGAGCGGTTGCGGCAGATACTGGCTGCCTACAAAGACACACCTGACGTAGAGGAATCATGATGACAGACGATCGCGATCCACTGCTGCAAACCCTATTCGAAGAGGCAGGACATGATCTGGACGGAGGGGCCTTCACGGCCCGCGTAGTCGCTCAAACGCGGATCCTCAGGTACCGGGCAGTCGTCGGTCTGTCCTCGGTCGCCTTGATGTTGGCGGTTGGCGCTTGGTTCTTTGCGGTACCCGTCGAAATCGCACAACTCATCACGCAAGTGCTTACGATATCATTGATTGATTTGGGCGACAGTTGGATAGCGTGGCTGCTTTCGCCGATAAATAACATCGCGAGCCTGGTCGTCTTAAGCGTGAAATCGATACGCGTCGCCCGAAAGAAAATCACGGGTGCGTCCTATGCGAATTAGTCCAGTAATCCACGTCCTCAATTTTTGCTGCTTGCCAACGAGCGGTCTGGGTTGTCGCGGCAGTGGTTGCATGTGAAACGACTTCTTAGATGATTCCCTTGCGCCTGAAGTAGATCTCGTAACCGGGGACAATGGAGCCCAGCATGCCACGAAAGAACTGATTGTCGATTTCCCTGTTTCGGTGCATTTCTGTAGCGAGCGCATCAACCACTTCCAGTGTTGATTTTCCCTCTTGCAGCAGTTTGAGGATCGAGTCGTGATATATTCTGAGTTGCTGTTCGCTTTGCTCAATGATGGCCGCCGGATCTGTTCCCAGACCATACTGTGAGAAACAGATCTTCGCCGGACCCAACCGACTGATTTTCTCGATCGTACGCAGACTGGCCTCGAAATTGAAACCCGGAGGCGCGACCGCCGGCTGAATGGTACCGGTTTCCGGGTGATGGTGACCAAGTGCTTCCCCGGAGAACAGGCAGCCGCTGTCCGGTTCGAAGACACACAGATGATGTGAGGCGTGGCCCGGTGCATCAAATATTCGCAATGTCTTTGTTCCCCCTATCGCCAAGCTTGAGTTCAGCACCGGATGCAGGCAATCGCCCGGGACGGGCAGTATGTCCCCATGTATGGCAGTGATCGATTCGAGACTTCCGTAAACCGTTTTGGCACTCTCAATCAGGGCGGTTGGATCATGCAGATGCTTCAAGCCTTTTTCATGAACGTAGACTTTCAAATGCGGCAAACGACTGACCAGCCAACCGGTGCCACCGGAGTGGTCCAGATGAATATGGGTGACGATGACGCGCTTAATGTCCTCTTCTTGAAAGCCAATCGTACCTACAGCTTCAAGTACGTAAGGCGCCACCAGAGACGTTCCGGTCTCAATCAGCGTGATGCCATCGGATACGATGAAGTAGATCCCGCTTCCGTTGAAGGGCCCCAAGCCCCTGACATCCAGAAAATAAAGATCTTGCCCACATTCAGTCAATCCTTCCATACTTGCATTCCGACCTTAGGCTCGTAGCAACCGGATACCGAGAATAGCAGTGACTGCCGTCCGGACCCGCTTAAGTCTTTCGTTGGTGGCACTTTTCATCATTGATGCCCGTGCATCAAAAGACGTACCCTCAATACAATACTGAGAATTAGCAGAATAAGCTATTTTCTCAGAGCCTTCCGCTTTCTGATTTCCCACGTGCCCGCCGAACCATGCGTGCTGGATTGGAACTGACGTATCCGGTTACTGACAATCTGACTTTGAGTGCTACTGCATATGATTCGATTCCCGTTTCCAATACACATTCAATTCTGACGTTGGATCTGAATGCAGAATATAGTCTATGGAACGGTGATACTGAAGGCAGTTTGGTGCTGGGTATTTCTTACCATCGGATAGACTACGAAGATGATCAGGAGATGCCCAATCACATTAGAGCAGAAATGGGCCCATTATTGAGACTTGGGTTTGTTGTTGACATTCATCGATAGGATTACTGCGCAGCGCAAATCTAGCTGAACTTGCACACTTATCCCAGCGCCCGGCAAGCAAATGGGGCAAGTACTACCGCTGTCGCGATTCCCATATACAAGTCACGATCCAGCCCAAAATTCAGCACGAATTCCGCGGGCATATTCGCCAACAGGCTCATTGAGACCACCAGCGCAACCATCAAGGCTGTTTGGCCGATTAGCAGTGTGGCGACTAACAGGGATACCACAGCGATTACACCATAACCTAACTCCAGTCCCAGTCGCGTGATGATGCCGTCATTCGCGTTTACCGTCAGGGTTGCGAACACCAGCACAGAAATCAGAGCGCCTTTAACAAGAAACGTCATAGTAATTCCTCCATGAATCGTTCTAGGAAAATTCTAGCGCTATTCAATTCACATTGGTGGATGCTTGGCCCGTTCTGTGAACCAGATCACTGGTGAATAGCTTGAAGTGTGACCGGCTTCCGTTTCGCTGGGGATCTTTGCTCGTCCCTTCGGCCTTCTGTTGGGTAACCGGTTTATTGACCGGGTAGCGTATCCAGCCCGCGAACATCTCTTGTCGTTAGGCCATGGTGGCTTCCACGTGGAGAGAAGGACTGGCGCAGTGACTGTTCGTCGGCGTATTTGACGGGTTCGTCCCCATTATCAGCAGTATGTCATTGGTTTGTCATAACCTGTGTTATACCAATCAGTGATGGTGGGGAACTGATATGAAGAAGATTACGATGCTGGTGTTTTTATTCACGGTACTTGGTTTATCTCGTGAAGCAAGTGCGGTTGATTCAGTACTCTCTGAAGAAGAGCTGGTTTACCAAGTAGATGCTATTCTGTACGATGGTGATGAGGCCTGCGCAGCAGTCGGCGCAATCCGTGTTGATTATGCAGAGTCAGATGAGGACCGCAGAACTTGTCACCGGGACCAGGGCACGGATGTTGCGCTCTCGGTCAACGTGCGTCAGCGCGTAGAAAGCATCATTGACTGGGCAATCGCCATGGATTCTCAGCAAGAGGCCAACCGAGACCAGTAGCAGCCGATCCGGAGTTGGCTCAAGGCGTCGCGAACAGCACTGCCCAACCCTCTGTGCCGATAAATCGGAAGGTTCCGGACTCTTGCCAGACCCCACAGAGAAAGGTCTATAGCCGGACACATCTGATAACCATGGATCCCCTGTAACCCGGACAATTGTGATCTGGATCATATGCCCGGCACAGCGATTCAGCTAATCTTTGCCTGGAATCCACGACGGATAAGGTCATGGCCAACATGTGTGTTGCGCGACAGATAGGCAACACACAAGTCGACACTTCTTGTAAAACACGTTTAGGAACTACTGATGATTGCTGTGAGATTTGGTTTTTCGCTAGTGATGGGACTGTTCATTACGCTTCTGTTGTTTTTCGTTATGCAGGCGCTGATCCAATCCGGCAGGAGTGTGCTTCAGGAGGGCGGTTCAACTACCATCGTTGATTTTGTCAGACTGAAGCAGGAGCAAATACTCGAGACCAAGAAACGCAAACTCGAGAAACCACCACCCCCGGACGAACCACCTCCCGAGATCAGACCCCAATTGACCAACGTGGCCATAGATAAAACCGGCTACACCATGGCTGATCTGGATATGAGCGTGAACATCGAGGTGAGCGGAGGCGGATTTGGAATCAGTGACGGCGAGTATCTTCCCATCGTCAAGGTACAACCTGTGTACCCACAGCGAGCGTTATCCAGGGGGTTGGAAGGCTGGGTGATACTGGAATACACCGTTACCGCCCAGGGGACGGTTGAAGGCGCAGTGGTGGTGCGAAACTGTGCGACGGTTTCGCGAATGCAAGATCCTGGGGCGTGCGACGACCATCCCAGCAACGTCTTCGATATTGCCGCAGTGAAGGCTGCATCGAAATTCAAGTACAAGCCCAAAGTGATCGATGGTGTACCTGTGGATACCGCAGGTGTGCAGCACAAGATTACCTTCGACTTGCTGGATGAGTAGGTGATTGGCAGCATAATCCGTTGCCTGAACTGCCCTTCACCAAGCTGGCTCGCCACAACCGCCCAACGGTAAACGATCCCTGCGTGCAAATCATTCGATTGCACGCTATGCACTGGCCCCTGGACGATCCTTTGATTCACTAAAGACGCTGCTAACGCCCATCTTGAACGATGGGGCGGTTCTGTGCTTGCTTCCAGATCAACTTTCCCTTGTCAAGCAATGCCCCAATCTATAAGAATGCCTGAAAGCCGGCACCTGTGGAGGGAGCAAATGGATTCAGTCATTTACGAGATTAAAGACAAAATCGCCTACGTGACCATCAATCGTCCCCAAGCCCTGAATGCCTGCGACGAGCCCACCTACGACCGTCTCGCCGAGGTGTGGCAAGACTTTCGCAGCAATGACGATGCGTGGATCGCAATCATAACGGGAATGGGGGAACGCGCCTTTTGCGCGGGCAGCGATATCAAAAAGAACTTTACCGATGAGCCGCGCCCCGCAGGCACCTTCGAGCATATCCAAAATGGCACGCTCACCCGCGGCCTGGAAATATGGAAGCCGATCATCGCGGCCATTAACGGGCATTGCAATGGCGGTGGACTGGAGATGGCCCTTGCCTGTGACATTCGGGTGGCTGCCGACCACGCGCAATTCGGTCTGGGTGAAGTCAAAATCGGTCTGCTGCCGGGTGGCGGGGGGACCCAGCGACTCCCCCGTGCTATTTCCCTCTGCAATGCTCTGTGGATGCTCTATACAGGAGACCGAATCGATGCCGAGGAAGCACATCGCATCGGTCTGGTGAACCGGGTGGTAGCCCTGCCGGAACTCATGTCCACGGCCGAAGCCATGGCGCAGAAGATACTGGAAGCCGGACCGGTTGCGGTACGGGCCATCAAAGAGGCGGCGATCAAGGGTTTGAGTATGTCCCTCGAAGATGGCTTGCAGCTGGAACAGGATCTGTTTGGCATGCTACGGACTACAGAGGACAGTCGCGAAGGTACGCGAGCGTTTGCAGAGAAGCGAAAACCTCGATGGCAGGCTAGATAGCAGACCATCGACCGCCCACTCAATTGGAGGTATGCGTATGACCATCGCCTTTAAGTCCGCAATAGAACTTGCCCAGATGATCAAGGACAAGGAAATGAGTTCACGGGAGATGACCGATTATTTCATCGGTCGCATCGAGAAATACGATGACGAGGTGAACGCTGTCGTGGTGCGCGATTTCGAGCGGGCGCGGCAAGCGGCCGATGCGGCCGATGCGACAATGGCAAGGGGTGACGATCTCGGCCCGTTGCATGGGTTGCCGATGACAATCAAGGAGTCCTACAACATTGCCGGATTGAAGACCCACTGGGGTTATCCGCGCTACAAGGACAACGTAGCGGACACAGATGCGGATACCGTGGCGAAGATGAAAAATGCCGGCGCTCTGTTCATGGGGAAAACCAACGTGCCCGTTGGCTTGGCCGACTTTCAGAGCTACAACGAAATCTATGGTACCACCGGCAATCCGTGGGATACTTCTCGTACTCCCGGCGGGTCTTCCGGGGGTTCGGCGGCCGCCCTCGCGGCCGGCTTTACCGGTCTTGAGGCAGGGTCTGACATTGGCGGTTCGATTCGGAATCCTGCTCACTACTGCGGCGTATTCGGTCACAAGCCCACATATGGTATCGTCCCATTCAAGGGCCATGATTTGCCTGGCATGTTGAGGGAGCCGGACGTTGCAGTGGTAGGACCACTCGGTCGAAGCGCTGACGACTTGAGGCTGTCTCTCGATATCGTCGCCGGACCGAATCCCATGAACAGGCCGGGTTGGAAATTGGATCTGCCGCGGCCGGTGAAGACAAAGCTCTCCGAATACAAGGTTTCCATCTGGCACGGTCACGAACTCTGCCCGGTCACCCAAGAGACCTCGGATCGCGTCGCGAACCTGGCCGACGTGCTCGCCAAAGCGGGCGCCACGGTATCGGATGTCGCACGACCGAGCATCGATGTTGAAAAAGCCTACCGCCTTTATCTGAACCTGTTGAGTTCGGCCATGGCGGCGGGGACACCTGACGATGAGGTTAAGGACATACAGGAATACGTTGCTTCGCTACGCGAAGACGATCAGTCGGATGGCGCGGTCTCCTCGCGGGCTGCCGTACAGATTCATGGGGAGTGGATTCGCAACGCCGGTCGCCGCGAAGCGGTGCGTTTGGCGTGGCGCGAATTCTTCCATGACTGGGACATTTTGATCTGCCCGCAGCAGCCGACGCCGGCGTTTCCCCACGACCATTCGCCACAGGAGGAGCGTGTCCTGATGGTTGACAACCAGGAGATCCCGTATGGTCGGCAAGTCTTTTGGGCAGGTATTATTATCCTGGCCCAGCTACCCAGTACGGTGTTTCCCACCGGCCCTTCCAAGGAAGGTCTGCCGATCGGCTTGCAGGCGGTGAGTGGGGAATTCAACGACTATGAGTGCATCGAATTCACGCGGCTGTTATCACAGGAGATTGGCGGCTTCACACCGCCACCCGGTTATGAGGACTAATGTTTGCAGTGTTGAGCAGCAGCCATCATGATCGAGATTCCTGAGGCGGCACTTCTCGCCAATCAGCTCACCGAATTACCCGTCGGCAAAGAGATCCATACCATCAATGCCGCTGCCTCTCCGCATAAGTTTGTCTGGTATTACGGCCAGCCCGAAGATTACTCTGAGCTGGCCAAGGGGAAGGTGCTTATCATGGCGCGCGCATTTGGCGGCATGGTCGAATGCTCAGCGGACGACATCCGCCTTCTTTTCTCAGAAGGGATCAACCTGCGATTTCACCATCCTGAGGATTCACGACCAAAGAAGCATCAGTTGCTGGTCGAATTCTCGGATGGGTCGGCTTTGAGCGCTTCAGCCCAGATGTATGGCGGCGTAGGTGTGTACCGACAGGGGGAGAACGACAACCCGTATTATCTCAAATCTATCCGAGCGCCTTCTCCGCTTACGCCACAGTTCGATCGAGACCACTTCAACTCGCTGCAGAAAGGGATTGATGTATCCAAACTCAGTGCCAAGGCCTTTCTGGCTACCGAACAGAGGATCCCGGGTCTAGGCAACGGCGTGCTCCAGGACATACTCTTCCATGCGCGGATACATCCAAAGCGTAAGATGGCCGACCTGACCTCCCTGGAACTTGACGCTCTATTCGAGTCCGTTCTGCAAACGCTCAAGAGCATGACCCAGGATGGCGGCAGAGATACCGAGAAGGACCTCTACGGGCAGACCGGTGGGTACGTGACCGTGATGAGTAGGAACAACGTGCAGAAACCTTGCCCGTCCTGCGGCACCACGATTCAGAAGGCTTCCTATTTGGGCGGAAGTATCTACTTTTGCGTGACCTGCCAACCCTTGTAGCGCGCATTAAGTAAAGCTATTACTGGATATATACACAGCACTGTACAGTTGCTGCAATGTCCGTTGTCAGTGAGTGCCGGGCGAACCGTGAAGTACTTGCCCCCACCGGGGATCGGTGATCTAATTCTGGTCATCCTCGAATCACTACCAGGCGTAATATACACATGCGCAAACCAAGACTCGTATTATCCGCACTGATCGTTTCACTCACTCTTCTAGCAGCATCCACACTGGCACAATCGGCCACACCAGATGACGTAAAAACGCGTAAGGTCGACATTTACAGTGAGGGCACACGGATGACCGGTTATGTGTTCTCGCCGCAGTCGGCATCTACCGAGGCAAAGCTTCCTACCATCGTTATGGCCCACGGGTGGGGCGGTACCCAACGAGGGTTGCGGCGTGACGCCGCCGCATTGGCCCGGGCCGGTTACCTGGCCGTTACGTTTGACTACCGGGGTTGGGGCGAGAGCGACTCCCGAGTGATCTTGACCAAACCGGCGCCCGATCACACGGCGGTAACGTTTAAAGCAGAAGTCCAAGCCGTGCGTGGGGTAGTCGATCCGCTCGATATGGGTACGGATTGGCTGAACGCACTGCACTGGGTACAGGGTGAGCCGCAGTGCGATACGGACAAGCTCGGCGTCTGGGGAAGCAGCATGTCAGGGGGCTACGTGGTCTATGCCGCGGCGCACGATCCACGGGTGAAGGCCGTTCACAGCCAGGTCACCGGCTTGCTCAACGGCCGAACGTGGGGCCAGTCACCAGCGGCACGCACCGAGGCCACGCAGCGAGCACGCAGTGAACTGGGTTATCCAGCGCCCGGCACAAAGATGGGAGGCCTGACCGGCGCCCCTATCACGCCGCGCTTCGCCAATTACTTGCCATCCGATGACATCCTTAGAAACGATAAGGTGGCACTGCAGTTCGTGCTCGCCGAGAACGAGGAATACGGTGGCAACCCGGCCTCCATGAGCACATACGAGCAGCATAAAGGGCCGAAAAATCTCGTTGTCATTCCCGGCATTGGACATTACGACATCTACCGTGACGCCTGGCAGCAGTCTCATGAACTTGCTCTGAGCTGGTTCGATAAACACCTCAAAGGCAAACGCTGATCTCGGCAAGACAAGAAGAGGGCGAGAGCGGACATTCAGTCGACACTACAGGCAGATGAGCAATCCAGAACAGGCTCACGGCTGCCCGTGCAATACAATGAAACCAGCTGCTGCCTGAGAGGAATGGAGATGCGTATTCTGTGTGTAGCGATCTTGGTCTTGTCGTCACCAGCGAATGCGATCGACTACTCCCACGGCACCTCTTACCTTGAACCGCTCAAATACGGCGCCGATTTTGTCCACTTCGCCTACGTCAATCCGGATGCTCCCAAGGGCGGCGCCATTCGTTATCCCGAATTGGGTACCTTCGACAGCTTTAACAATATTCTGGACAAGGGGCGGGTAGCAGGTGGTGTCGCTTTTTTGGGTGCATGGAACCTGCTCTATGATCGCCTGTTGGAACAGGCAGCCGATGAACCAGCCAGTTATTATGGCCGGCTTGCAGCAGGCGTGTGGGTGGCGGAGGACTTCAAGCAATTCGCATTCAAGATCCGGGATGGTGCCTTCTGGCACGACGGTACGCCGCTGACCGCTGAGGATGTGGTATTCACGTTCAATACCTTCAAAGAGAAGGGCTCCGCCGGTATAAAAACAGCGTTGTTGGAGCTCGGAACCGTAGAGTTGGTCAGCGACAACGAAGTACTCTTCACGACCAAGCCGGATGCGCCCGGCAAGCCTGATCTTCTCTTTGCAGTCGGTGCCTTCCCAATTCTGCCCAAACACTACTGGGCGCCTCTGGACATTACCATTACCACTACCGTGCCACCGCTCGGTAGCGGCCCTTACCGCATCGGTAGATTCGAGATTGGCAAGAACATCACCTTGGATCGTGTCGATGGTTATTGGGGCGCTGACATTGCCGTTAATAGAGGACGCTACAATTTCGATCACGTGAAATTCGACTACTTTCGCGATGAGGCGATTATGGTGGAAGCCATCAAGGGAGATGTGATCGACGTTCGACATGAATCGGTTTCGAAAAACTGGACTACCGCCTATGACTTCCCGGCAGTGAAAGCCGGCTATTTCAAGAAGGAACTGGTGCATCTGGACAAGCCCTGGGGGCTGTGGTGGCCGGTGATGTGGAATCTCGACAGAGAGCGATTCCAGGACATTCGCGTACGTGAGGCATTGTGGTTACTGTCGGACTTCAATTGGACCAATCGGGTGTTGATGTACGGATTCTACAAGAGCGCCGATAGTTTTTTCTTCAACTCACGGATGGCCGCCAGCGGCTTGCCGTCAGAGGAGGAACTGACGTTGCTTGAACCTTGGCAGGGAAAGATACCCGAGCGTGTCTTTACGAAGGCATGGGTCAGCAAAGGCACGTCGGGGTTCGGTTACGATCGAGACAATATCAAGCGTTCGCTGCAACTGTTTAAAGAAGCGGGATGGGAACTTCGGGATGGCGTAATGGAAAACGTCAGAACCGGTGATCCGTTCATCATTGACTTCATCTTTGTATCGCCGATGGCGTTGCGACAAGAAACGCCTTTGATGAGGATGCTGAACACGGTTGGTATCCAAACAACGGCGCGCGCCCCTGAAATCTCCAATTGGCTGTACCGGATGCGAAACGGGAAGTTCGACGGTGGCGTGCTGGCATTTGAACCAAACACCACGCCAGGTTTGATGTTGCGTAATCGGCTCAGCACGACTTCCGCTGATACCACAGGTGGACAGAACTGGAATCGAATCAGAGATCCTGCGGTAGATGCCATGATCGATCACGTGCTGGCCGCACGGGATCCAAAGGACTTCTATGCGGCTACCAGGGCGCTCGATCGCATACTGCTGTGGAATTTCTACTATGTGCCGGGACTCGGAAGTCCGGGCTACAGGTTGGTCTACTGGGATAAGTTCGGTATTCCACAGGATCGACCACGGTTACGACGAATTGCCTGGATCGATACCTGGTGGTGGGATGAAGCCAAGGCAGAACGCGTAAAGAACCGACCCTCCGCTAAAGATATGGAAGAGCTAAAGTGAAACCCTTGACGCGAAGGCAGTTCATGTTGCGTGCAGCGGCAGCCGGTATGTCCGTCAACGTCGCCGGTGCGCGGATCGCCGGTGCACGTGCGGCGGTTTCGCAGGACGCCAACCCGGGAGACCGCAAGTTCACCCTAGCACTCGTCGGCAGCGCCATCGGCGTTCAAGGCACCATTCGCCAACAGATGGATTGGGCCGTGCGGTACGGGTATGAGTCCATCGAACCAATTCGCGGGGATCTTGTGGGAATGTCCAGCGACGAGATCGCTGACCTTGCCGCCGAGATGGACGAGCGGGGATTGCAGTGGGCGGCTACCTACGTGCCGGTCAATATTCGCGAGCAGTCGGAAGAAGTATTTGCCGCGCAACTGGCCGCGTTGCCGGTGGCGACGAACGCTTGGCAGGCTGCGGGCGTGACCCGGGTGAAAACGGGCCTGATTCCTCTAAGCGAGGACCTCAACTACCTGCAGAACTTCAGGCTGCATACCGACCGCATCCGTCGCGTCAGTAGGGTCTTGGGTGGCTACGGTCTGCGACTCGGCCTCGAGTACATCGGTACCAAGACGTTGTGGACGGCCAGTCGGCATGCGTTTATTCATACCATGGCGGAAGCGCTTGAGTTGATCGAGGCCGTAGGGCAAGAAAACGTTGGTTTGGTGCTAGACTCCTGGCATTGGTATTGCGCAGGTGAGTCGCAACAAGACGTGCTGGGTCTTCGCAACGAGGACGTTATTTCCTGTGATCTTAACGACGCGCCTGCCGGCATACACGTAGACGAGCAGATAGACAACGTGCGCAAGCTTCCTGCAACTACCGGCGTTATCGACGTTAAGGCTTTTCTACAAGCGCTTGTCCAGATTGGCTACGACGGACCCATCATGGCCGAGCCGTTCGATGCCGCGCTGAGCGCAATGCAGGACGAAGAAGCACTGCAGCGCACCGCGTCTGCCATGCAACGTGCCTTTCGCCTGCTTGGGTGATGTCGCGGGTCAGCATCAGCTTGTCACAACGACCTTGCCGGTTACCTTTCGGTCCTTGATTAACTGCAATGCCTCAACGGTTTTTTCCAATGGCAGGCGATGGGAAATGTATGGTCTGATTCGATCGTGTGCCAACCAGTCGAGCAATACCCGGGCGTTCCGCGCAGACTGTCGGGGTCTGTATTTCGCCAGACCTCCCAGTGAGAATCCGATAACTGACACGTCTTTGACCAGCAGATGGTTGGTCTTGGCCAGCCCCGGCCTGCCGCTGGTGAAGCCGACGACCAGAATCCTGCCAAAGGGCGCAATACAATGCATGGACTCATCGAATACATCGCCACCGACGGGATCATAGATGACGTCCGCCCCCAATCCCCCCGTCAGTACCTTCACCTCATCTGCGAATCCGTCCCTATAGTCAATTATGTGGTCGCCCCCCATCCACGACACGATGGCTAGCTTCTCGGCTGATCCTGCGGTGCCAATTACGGTAGCGCCGAACAGCTTGCCTACATCAACTGCGGCAAGCCCGACACCACCTGCCGCGCCGTGCACCAGCAATGTCTCACCCGGTTGTAGCGCTGCCTGCTGCAGCCCATATAGTGCAGTTGCATAGTTGGAGCGGAAACTGGCCGCGGCGTCGAAGTCGACGCCATCCGGAATCCGCGTGACAGCATCGGCGCGTGTGCGAATAGCCTCGACGCATCCGCCGGAACAAAGCACGCGATCACCGACTTCTAATTCGGTGACTTCCCTGCCGACAGCAGTAATCACACCGGTGCCTTCGCCGCCAACAATGAACGGTGGTTCCCGTTTGTCCTGGTATTCACCTGCCATCATGACGAGATCAGAGAAAGAAACGCCCCGGGCTTTGATGGAAATAATCACTTCACTGTCTTCAGGATCCGCAGGCGCGTCGACTTCCCTTACACTCAAGGTCTCAAGCCCACCAAAGCGCTCACAATAGACTGCCTTCACTGTTCCTCCACGGATCAGGTTGCATTGCGGACATAGTCCCATATCTGCAAACGCATATCCATGGCGATGGCGCTTGAGTGCCGCCTGCTGTATGTTCTATATTTTCTTGTACTGGATTGCGGGTCATCGGAAGGTCGCTTGTGACGGGATTTCTTGACTGTGCTCGGCGCGTGGCGATGCCAACATTGGTGGCGATTGCGTTGACTGCATGCGTGGACGAGCCGCAAGTCGTCTATTCTAACGACGCGTCTGAGGGCAACTACCACTTCATAAACGGACTTTGGTTTGATGGCGACGCTTTTGTTGCGCGAGAGTTCTTTTCGGTGGAAGGTTTGCTCAGTTCAAGGTCGCCGGAAACGGTGGTTGCCGTGATCGATCTTCGCGGCGGGTTCGTCGTTCCGCCGTTTGGTGAAGCACATCAGCACAACGTCGATGCCGACAACGGTATGCTCGATGAGTTGAACGAAGCGTATCTGAAGGCGGGCGTCTTTTACGTCAAGAATCCGAATACACTGCCGCGAACGCTGCCGCAAACGTTGGGCGTCGTGAATTCAGCCACGACGATCGATGCGACCTTTTCAGGGGGCGGCGTCACCGGAACTGACGGTCATCCAGCGGGAATTGCCCAACGCAACATCGACCGCGGCTTCTGGACCGATGCAGATATGGATGGCGGCTTTATATACGCAATCGACGATGTGGCGGAGCTCGAAGCACGCTGGCGTGAAATTGCCGATGCCTCGCGCGACTTCGTAAAGACCTACCTGCTCTATTCGGAAGAGTACGCCAAAAGAGTCGGCGATCCCGAAGCACGTTACTGGAAGGGTCTTGATCCGAATGTGCTACCGCGACTGGTGGAACTCGCCCACGCTGGTGGGCTTCGCGTCTCGACACATGTCGAAAGCGCAACTGATTTTCGCAATGCCCTGCGTGCCGGAGTTGACGAGATCAACCACATGCCCGGATTCCGCAGCGGGGGTCCGGAACCTGACGGCGGTTTCAGTCACGCGTCCAGACTGAACGAGGAGGACGCACGCAACGCGGCAATGGGCGATACCGTGGTAGTGACCACGTTGGGCGGGGGTTTCTGGCGAGGCGATGTTACACACAACCTGCAGCTCCTGCATGCAGCGGGCGTTACGCTCGCGGTGGGAACGGACTCTTACGAGGCTCCCCCCAGCCTCGAAATAGAGTCATTGCACGACACGGGTATTTTCTCGAATCTCGAGCTGCTGAGGATGTGGTCGATCGATACGCCCCGGACAATATTTCCCGCCCGGTACATCGCCCGGCTAGCGGATGGCTACGAGGCGAGCTTCCTCGTGTTGAAAGGTAATCCAATAGAGGATTTCGACTTCGTATCGCGTATACGACTGGGGGTCAAACAGGGCCATATCATCCTGCGTGAACCCATCACCAACAGTCGTGAACCCACCACCACCAACAGTAAGGAGATCAGCGAGCATGAGTGAATTCACGGATAAGGTGGCCATCGTTACGGGAGCAGGTGGCGGTATTGGTCGCCATCATGCGCACGAGTTTGCCAAACGGGGCGCCAAAGTGCTGGTCAACGACCTCGGAACCGGTGTCCACGGTCAGGGCACGAGTAACTCGGCGGATGGGGTCGTCGAAGAAATCCGTGCTGCCGGTGGCACAGCGGTTGCCAACTATGCATCGGTGGCAGACAAGGATGATGCCAAAGCCATGGTAGAGCAGGCGCTCTCGGAATTCGGAAGCCTCGATATTGTAGTCAATAATGCCGGTATTTTGAGAAACCGGACCTTCAAGAATATGCCCATCGAGGATTTTGAACTCATCATACAGGTCCACCTGCTGGGGACCGCCTTTGTGACCCATGCCGCCTGGCCGATCATGTACCAGAACAACTATGGTCGCATCGTATTGACCAGTAGCGTATCCGGCATCTTCGGGGCATTCGGTCAGAGCAGTTACGGGGCTGCCAAGATGGCCATGCTGGGACTGATGAATGTGCTGGCTCTTGAAGGCAAGGCCCACAATATCCGAGTCAATTGCGTGGCGCCTGGAGCCGACACCCGGATGACCGCCCTTGACGTGGAGCTCGGCATAGATCCGGAGCAGCCAAGGGACAGCATGCATCCTCGACTCATCGCACCCGCGGTCCTATACCTGTCCGGTGAGCATGCGCCGACCGGTCAGGTGATCCATGCTGCCGGCGGTAAGTACTTCAGGTCGGAAACAGTCCGCAATCCGGGCATTAGCCTCGGCACCGATGCCACCTATGAGGACCTACTCGAGCGGCGGGAAGAACTGTTGGATCTTTCCGAGGCACGGGCCAGAGAGACGTTCTGATGTGACCGGATCAGTCGGTCGGGCCATAACCATGGAGGACTCCCAGGCATATGGTACCTTTGCTCAGATCAATGGCAGTCACGATGGTCCATGCCCCGTGGGTGGTTGGGGTCAGTGAAATCAATCAATACGGACAAGAAGAGAAATGACTGCTTACGTAGAGTCTGCTCATAAACTATAAGCCATTGATATTATTATGGAATATATGATATTTCAGGTATAATAGTGCACGAAAAAGTCCCGTCAACCATGGAAAACCGTGCACCTATGATCCGATCTCAAAGCGAAAAACA
>PVBE010636582.1_pt1 | contig 35444 bp, 34 predicted proteins | sample 1631181 | NCBI WGS metagenome assembly PVBE01 (sample SAMN08397723, study PRJNA350692) | Marine metagenome, whole genome shotgun sequencing project. | isolation source: water | place: Pacific Ocean | collected 2012-04
CCAGACGATGCGAACCCCGAGCGCGCGAAGCTCGGCATTTAGTCGGTTGATCGCGGCGCAGATCGTGCGCGAGACCGGCACCTCCGCCGGCGCACCGGGCTCGACGAAGGTGTTCTGCATGTCGATGATCACGAACGCGGTCTCGGCCGGCTCCAGCGCATCGAACAGATGCAGCCGGTTGCGCCGCGCCAGCACGCGATCGACGATCTCCTGGCGGATCCCTACATCATGCATGACATACGACGAACGGGCGGGGTGCCGATCGACACCCCACCCTGTTGGTGACCCAACAGTGCTCGCGAAACCCTATTCGGCGGCAGCCGGTCGCTGCTCATCGGAGCTCTCGACGGGCGCATCGAGCGGCGGGGCGTCGACTTGGTTACGGAACTTGCCGTACTTCTTGTAGTGATCATCGACCTGCTTGTGGCGCAGCGCCATCTTCGGGCCCGCCTTGACGAAATCGTAAAGCGCCAGCGCGCCACCGGTCCACATGGTGCGGAGCGAGACGTAGATACCACGCGAAGCCTTGAGGCTATGCATGTCGGCGTTCTCGACCGTATGCAGCTTGTCGCGCTCCTGCAGCGCCTCTCGGAGGCTGTCCACCGTCGCCCAGTTGCAGCGATAGTGGATCGTGCCGTCGGGCCGGATGACGTAGAGGATGTTGGGCATGGCGCCGTATGCGCGGTGGAACTCACCCTCGTAGGTGTCGACCAGGACGCGCCGATGCTCACGGTAGCGCGGCTTCAGGAGCTTGGCCGCCTTGACCTTCTCGTCGTAGTTCTTGTGCTGGTGCAGCCGCTCGCCCGGATGGGCCTCGCGGACATAGACCACCAGGAACTGTACGTCGGGGAAATCCTTGGCCACCGCGTCCATATCGGGGATGTTCTTGGTGTACATCGAGCATGTCGAGGATCCGGTCTCGAACACCACCCACTTGCCGGCGAAATCCGACAGCTTCACCGGCTCGCCGGTCTCCAGGTCGGTCAGTGTAAAATCCTTGAACTTCTCGCCCGCCGCGGGCCCCACGAACAGGTCGAAGTCATACTGCTTCACCTGAAAGCGTGGATTGTTGTAGATCATCTTCGGCTTTTGATCCGTCATCTCGACTTCCCTCGTTGATTTGCGACTTTGGCCGCTCCCTGAAAATCCATCGGCTTTTATTTTCACGACGAACGGCGCGGCACCGACCCCACATTCGCCATGAAACCACATTTTCGGCGAAGCTAGCAAAATATCGATATTTTTTCAATGCGAACTTCTTGCCGCGCGAGGTGCTCGGTGAATTTCGTCAGACAGGCGTCACCGTCGCGCGGCCTGCCGAATCGATGAACACGCGCTCCGACGCCGCCGGCTTGCCGTCGAGCCGGTCCTTGAGCCAGTCGGCGACCATCGTCGCGCGGTTCTCGCCGAGCCGCACCGAATTGCCCTCGTTGAGACCGTGATTGGCGCCCTCGTAGACGACGAGCCGCTTGGGCGCCTTGACCAGGTCGAACAGCTCCTCGGTATGCTCGACCGGCGAGAGCTGGTCGTCCTCGCCGGCGATCGCCATCCACGGGCACGTGATGTCGCCGGCGATGGGGCGCAGGTCGAGCGTCTCGGCGAACGCGTCGAACGCGTCCTCGTCGTCGTAACCCGCCATGAACATGAAGCGCAGCTTGAACGACGGCGAGGCCATGTTGAAGATGGTGTTGCAGCCGGGCTCGTGGCAGACGCCGGTGACGGCGCAGCCCTTGACCCTATCGCCGAGCGCGGCGGCGGCCTGGGTGCCGAAGAAGGTCCCGAAGCTGGTCCCCTTGATGGCGAGGCGATCCGCATCGATCGCCGGATGGGCGGCGAGCCAGTCGGCGGCGGCGATGCCGGCGTCCATGTGGTTGGTCGCGGTCACCAGGATCGGGATCGAGCAGCTCTCGCCCTGGCCCGGACCGTCGATCGACAGCACGGCGATGTCGCGGTTCAACAGGTGATCGCCATACATCATCACCCCGTTCTCCTTGCAGCTGTCCATGCCCGGCCAGCTGATCACGCAGGGGAACTTTTCGCCCGCTTCCGGCGCGCGCGGCAGATGCAGGTAGCCCGGCATCTTCTTGCCCTCGAAATCGATATCGACCTTCTCGACCGGATGGGGGGCGTATTGGATGAACTTCTCGTAGCACTCGTTGGTCTTGCGGTCGAACTCGAGAAGCTTGTCGGTGATCTCGAAGATCGGCCAGCGCGCCGATGCCCACAGCAGTGCGGCGATCAGATAGCTCTCGCGCGCGGCAACGAAGCGGCCCTGCTCCTCGAAGGCGCGCGCTTTGGCCTCGCGGCGGCGCGCCGTGGCGGCGAACTCTCGGTCGATGTCGGCGACGTTCTTGACCCTTGCGCCGACGCCCCGGAAATCACCCGCCGCCTCGGGCCCGCCCGGCGCGGCCATGTAGGCCAGCCTCGCCTGGTCCCATTCGAGACCCACGGTCCGGATCACCGCGTCCAGCAGCCACCGCTGCCCCATCCAGCGCTTCATGCGCGTATCGACGTTGTTCGCCATGCCTGCCTCCTGGAATGAATTCCGGTTGTCCGACCCGCATCATAGGTCAAAGCGGGACAACCGCGAAATTCGATCCGGGGCGGCCTACCTCACGCCTCGACCGTCGCGCCGAGCAAGAATTGTCACCCCCGACCCCGCCTCAATCCCCCACCACCGCGATGCAGTCGATCTCGATCATCATGTCGGGGTGGGCGAGGCGCGACAGCTCGAAGGTGGTGCTGGTCGGCCAGCCGGGGCCGAAATACTCGGCCCGGATGTCGACGCACTCGAAGAACGCGTCCATGTCGGTGACGTAGGTGACGGTCTTGACCACGTCCTCCAGCTCCGCGCCGGCGGCTTCCAGCGCGGTCTTGAGGTTTTCGCCGACCTGGCGGAACTGGGCCCGCATGTCGCCCGGGCCGACGGCGTTGCCGTCCTTGTCCCAGGCGAGCTGGCCCGAGACGAAGATCATCCGTTTGCCTTCGACCGAGACCGAATGCGGAAACATCGCCTTGCCTTCGGCCATGCGGGCATACATGGAATCGGGAACAAAATTCTCGCGCTTGGCGCGGGCCATCGGTCATCTCCCCTTGAATTGCGCTTTGCGCTTTTCCGCGAACGAATTGATGCCTTCCTGGTAGTCCTCGGTCCAGCGCAGCTTCTCGTATGAATGGCCCTCGACCTCGAGCCCGACCTTGAGGCTGGTATCGTAGGCCGCGTTCAACACACGCTTGAGCGATCTGAGCGATATCGGCGCGAGCGCGTTGAGCCTGGCGACGTAATCCGCGACCAGCGCGGTGAGCGCGTCGCCGTCGTCGGCGACGTCGGTGATAAGGCCCCAGTCCTTGGCCTGTTCGGCCGGCAGGCGCTTGCCCAGCATGACCATGTCCTTGGCGCGCGTCAGCCCGGCGATGCGGGCGACCCGGACGCTGCCGCCCGAGCCCGGCATCTGGCCGATCGCGCTCTCCGGCAGCCCGACCACGGTTTCCCTGGAGGCGAGGCGGAAGTCGCACGCCATGGCGAGCTCGAAGCCGACGCCAAGGCAATACTTCTCGAGCGCCGCGATCACCGGCTTCTCGCAGCGCTCGGGCGCGCCGATATTGTCGGCCAGGTCCGACATCTTGTTCTTGGGGATGTCGGGGAAGCTCTTGACGTCGCCGCCGGACGAGAACACGCCGTTCGCGCCCCGGATGACGATCACGCCGATGTCGTCGTCATGATCCATCTCCTCGAGGAGCGCCCGGATCTGCGACCGACCCTTGAACGAGACGATGTTGAGCGGCGGCCGGTCGAGCCAGATCGTGCCTGTCTTGGCGTCCGGATCGACCTCGGCGCGCAGCCCATCCAGGTCCCTCAGCACCTCGGCCCGGCGCTCGGCGTAGTCTCTCTGCATGCTTTTTCTCCTTCAATGCCCGAGGGCGTTGTTACACCGCGCTCCGCGCCGCGTCCACACGTCGGGCCGCGATCATCGCCGCCGCATGTTGACCAGCCCGACGCCGCCCAGCACCAGCGCCGTCGCGCTCCACACCCAGATGCTGTGGACCTCGCCGAAGATGACGATGCCGAAGGTGACGCCGCTCAGCGTCACGACGTAGGTGAGCTGGCTGGCGTAGGTCGGACCCGAAATCCGGATCAGCTCGAACAAGCCGAAGAACGCAAGGCCCGAGATCACCATGTGGAGCATGAGGCCGAGCTAGGCCAGGCTGAACGGCGGGGCGAGCACGTGGAAACTCCCGGTCGCGAGCGCGATCGGCAGCACGATCAGGCTCGCCGCCCCCAGCATGCCGACCGCGAGCGCCACCGAATCGCTGCCCTCGGGCCGCATCCGGTCGATGACGATATTGGCGATCGAATAGAGGAACGGCGCAACGAGCCCGAGCGCCACCCAGGCGGCCATCGACGGATCGGGCAGGCTTGTTCTCGGCGCGAGGAACAGGACGACGCCGACGAGCCCCGAGACGATTCCGACGAGCCGCGCGGCGGCGAACGGCTCCATCCGCATCGCCAGGCTCATGGCGTAGGTGAAGATCGGCGAGGTGCCGAGGATCACCGACATCACGCCGGCCGGGATGTGCTCGATCGCGGTGTAGAAGACCACGTTGGCGCCGGCGAGCCGGATCGCGCCGGTGAGCGCGTAGTAGCGCAAATGCGCGAAGTCGAGCCGGGGCAGCCTGCGCCGGACGACGCACACGGCCATCGCCACCACCCCCGCGCCGAGCGCGACCCAAAATAGATATCCGTAGGGCCGGATGCCGTTGGCGATGCCGAACTTCACCAGCGACACTGCGAGGCCCCAGCCGATGCCGACGACGAGCAGGATGACGAGCGGCAGGAGCCCGACGGCCCTCGCCGACCGGTAGGGCGCGGGCGAGGTCATGCGGTGCCGTTGATGGCGAAATCGAAGATGTCGTAGTTGCGCACCCCCCCAGCAGCGGCGCGCGCGGCGTATGCCTCGTTCAATGGCGCCGACAGGACGAACGGCACGCGGCGCTCGGCGATGCCGCCGTGCGAGCGCAGCCGATGGCCGTCGAGCGCGGCGAGGTCGTGGCGGTCCTCGGACGTGCCAATAACGGTGGCGGCATCGGCGATCACCGCGACGTCGCCCTCGATGTCGGTCGGCAACTCGAAGGTCCGGGCGGCGTCGGCGCGGTCGAACACCGCCTCGATCCCAGGCAGCGCGCGGGCGATGTGCATGACGGCTTCCGGGTCCGCGCCGGTACAGTGGACCCGGGCAAAGCCACCGAGTGCGCCGTGATGGACGACGTAGGGATCGGTGATCGGCAGGATCACCCGCGCCGCGCCCGGCCCGATCGCCTCATCGAGCGCGGATTGCAGGTAGACAACGTTGGGCGCGCCGTCGGCGGCCGACTTGTCGCTCATGCCGTGATCGGCGGTCAGCGCGACGATCGCCCCGAGCTCCGCAAGTCGGCCCGCGGCATCATCGAGCGCCTTGTAGAATGCGTCCGATTCGGGCGTTCCGGGCGCGTGCTTGTGCTGGATGTAGTCGGTCAGCGAGAGATACATGATGTCCGGCCGGTCGCGCTCGAGGATGCGGATGCCGGCCTCCATGACGAACAGCGACAGCTCGGCCGAATAGACGTCGGGCTCGGGCGCGCCCACGAGGTCGAGCACATCTTCGATGCCGTGCTCGTCCATGGTGCAGCCGGTGGCCATCTCGGACGAGAAGCAGATGCCGCCCTCGATGCCGTGGCCGAGCAGCCGGCGCAGCTTGTCCTTGGCGGTGATCACCACGACCCGGGCGCCGTCGCGCGAAAACGCGGCGAGCAGCGATTCGGCACGCAGGAACGCCGGGTCGTTCATCATCACCTCGGCGCCGGTCTCGGGATCGAGGAAGAAGTTGCCGGCGATGCCGTGGACCGCCGGCGGCGCGGCGGTGACGATCGACAGGTTGTTGGGGTTGGTGAAGCTCGGCACCACGCCATCGGCGGTCGCGGAGAAACCGGTCTCGGCGAACCGTGCCATGTTGGGCAGGATGCCGTCGGTCAGCCCGCGCGCGTGGTAGGCCGGATCGCTTCCATCGATGCAGACCACGACCACGGGCCGGTCGGGCTGGCGGAATTCTGTTCCATTGACTCGGATCATGGCGCGCTATCCCGCTGGCTTGATCGCCGATGATAGCACGAGGCAGGCCGGCAGCGTCGCCAGCGCAGCCGCCGCGAGGGCGAACATGGCAACGGTGACGCCGTGGGCATCGGACAGGACGCCGACGGCGGCGGGCGCCAGCGCGCCCGATCCGATACCGAGCGTGTAGAACAGCCCGTAGGCGCGCGACTGGCGGTCCGACGCCACGAAGTCGGCAACGGTGCCGTAGAGCACCGACGAGGTGCCGTTGAGCGCGATGCCGGCGAGCGGCAGCACCACGAACGCCGCGCCCAATGGCAGGAACGGCAGAACCAGGATGGCGAGCGCGGTGGCGATCTCGGTCGCGACGGCGGTGCGGATCACGCCGAGTCGCTCGGCGAGCAGCCCACAGGCGAGCTTGCCGACCGCGCCGCCGCCGAAGATCAGCGCCATGGCGAGACCGACCGCCTCGATCCGCGCGCCCTTCTCGACCAGCAGGAACGGCACGAAGGTAAGGAAGCCGTAACGGACCGCGCTATCGATCATGCCGATGGTCGCGATCGCCCGAAAGCCAAGCGGGTTGTGAATGCCCCAGTCGCGCCGCGTGATGGGTGTCTCCGTCGCGGACGGTCGCGCCGGCGGCGCACCAGCGCCGAGCCGGGTGAGCGCTATGAACAGGCCAAGGCTGGCAACGACGGCGATGGCGCCGAGCCCGGCCGTGGCGCCTTGCCAGCCGACGACGGCGATCGCGAGACCGGCCGCGCCAGTCCCCGCCACCTTGCCGATATCACCGGTGAAGTTGTAGGTGCCGAGTGCGGCGCGGCGGCGGCCGGTCTCGAAGGCGCGCGCGATCAGCGCCGACGCCAAAGGGTGCTGGACGCCCGAGGCAAGCCCGCCCAGCAACAACAGCACGGCAAGCGCCAGGTAGCCGTCGACCAGCGCGATCGCTGCGTAGGCGGCCCCTGCAACCAGCGTTCCCGCCACCAGCAGCGGGCGCTCTCCGATGCGCTCGGACAGGAACCCCGCCGGTAGCTGGAAGCTCGCCATCGCTCCCGAATAGATCGTCTTGAGCGCGCCAACCTGGGCGAGCGACAGCCCGAACGCCTCGGCCCACAACGGCAGCAGCACATAGAGCGCGTCTGACATTCCGTCGTGCAGGAAATGCGCCCCGCCGCAGGTCCCGAGCATCGCCCGGCCGTGGCGGCGGCCGGGGGGCGACTGGGCGACGGCTTCGCTCATGCGGTCTCAGACCTCGAGATGGACGATCTCCGGAACGATCCCGGCCAGACCGATCTCGATCCGGGCGAGGCTGACCGGCAGGTCGAACCGGCGCGGCCCGGCGCTGCCGGGATTCAAGTACAGAACGCCGGATCGCTCCTCGACGAACGGGCTGTGGGAATGACCGAAGATGACCGCACCGCACCCGTCGGCCGCGGGATCGATGTCGAGCTCGCCGAAGTCATGGAGGAGATGAAACCGGTACTCGGCGACGGTGACGGTCCGCGTCTCCGGCAACTCATCGACCCAGTCGCCCTCATCGACGTTGCCGCGAACCGCGACGACGGGCGCGATCGCCGCCAGGACCGGGAGGATGTCGCCGGACCCGACATCGCCGGCATGAAGGATCATGTCCGCGCCGGCGAGCGCCGCCACGGCCTCGTCGCGCAGCAGACCATGGGTATCCGAGATGACGCCGATAAGCATTTGCCCGAACAGGCTCCTAGCGCCGGCGGTACTGATCGGCGCCGAACAGGTTGGACCACTGCTCGTCGGTCCACTGTCGCTGGCCGGCGGTGTCCTCGAGCCGCGCCATGTCCTTGGCGACGGCGGGCCGCGCGGCGATCGCGTCGAACCAGCGCTTGACGTTGGCGAAGTCCTCGAGCTTCTGGCCCTGGCGACCGTGGAGGCGGCACCACGGGAAAATCGACATGTCGGCGATCGAGTACGCGCCGGCGACGAACTCACGCCCGTCGAGCCGCTTGTCGAGCACCTGATAGAGGCGACGTGATTCGTTTGTGTAGCGCTCGATCGCGTAGTCGATCTCGACCCGGGCATAGGCCCGGAAGTGATGCGCCTGGCCGAGCATCGGGCCGAAGCCGCCGACCTGCCAGAACAGCCACTGCAACACGTCGGCGCGGGCGCGCGGCTCGGTGGGCAGGAATTCTCCTGTCTTCTCGGCGAGATAAAACAGGATCGCGCCCGACTCGAATATCGCCACGGGCTCGCCGCCGGGCCCGTCACGGTCGAGGATCACCGGGATCTTGTTGTTGGGGCTGATCTTTAGGAACTCGGGATCGAACTGGCCGCCGGCGTCGAGGTCGACGAAATGGGTCTCGTAGCCGAGCCCGCACTCCTCCAGCATGATGTGGATCTTCTGGCCGTTGGGCGTGGCCGAGGTATAGAGGTCGATCACGGCGTTCTCCCGGAAACCGAGTTGTGGCTTGGCGCACGCCTCGGTGCGCCGGGCCGACATTCCGCCTCCCGACGCGGTGGGTTTTCCACCTGTTATGAACCGCCAGAATACCCGAATTCGCGATTTCGTGGTTGAAATCGTTTGCCGGAGCGTTCAGTCGTCGGCCTGGATCAGGTGAAGGTCGCGCTGCGGGAACGGGATCGTCAAACCGTCGGAATCGAACCGCTCCTTGAGCTTCCGCGTCATGTCGAACTTGACCGGCCAGTAGTCGCCGGCGTCGCACCACAGGCGCAGCACCAGATTGACCGAGCTGTCGGCGAGCTCGGCCACGCCGATAAAAGGCTCGGGATCGGCATGGATCCGGGGCTCGTCCGCGATCACCCTGTTGCAGGTCTCCATCGCGGCGGAGATGTCGTCGTCATAGGCGATGCTCATGACGATGTCGACGCGGCGCGTCGGATGGGCGCTGTAGTTCTCGACCGCGGAGCCCCAGACTTGGCCGTTGGGGATCAGAATCTGAACGTTATCCGGCGTCGCCAGCTCGGTGACGAACAGGCTGAGCGCCTTGACGGTGCCGCCATGGCCGGCGGTCTCGACGTAATCGCCGATCTTGAACGGGCGAAATATCAGTAACATCACCCCGGCGGCGACGTTCGTCAGCGTGCCCTGCAACGCGAGCCCGATCGCCAGCGCGCCGGCGCCGAACACCGCCAGAAGGCTCGCCGTCTGGACGCCGAACTGATCGAGCACGGCAAGCACGGTGAAAATCAGGACGACATAACGGACCAGATTGCCGAAGAATGTCCTCAGCGTTTCATCGACGCGACTGCTGCGCCCCAGCGCCCGGCCGACCATGCGCTCGGACCAGCTGGCGGCGATCCAGCCGACGATCAGGATCACGATGGCGCCGACCACGTCGAGCCCGTAGGTCGTGACCAATTTTATGATCTCATCGGCGATCTGTCGGGCGGATTCATCCATTGCCTGTCCCCTTTTCGGTACGTTCGGCCGCATTCGCGGCGATTGGCGCCACAGGGTTAGGCTGAATGGTCGTCCGGTGCAAGGGAGGCTCGGATGGCGCGCCGGCATCACCGGCGCAGCGCATCCCTGTCGGCCTCAACCGGCGCCGATTTCGGCCCCGCTGCCGTGGCGCATGGGCATCGACCGCAGCTTGAGCGCCAGGATGATCAGCAAATTGACGACATTGAAGCCGACGCCGATCAGGAATGCCCAGAAGTAGGTTCCGGTGAGGTCGAACATGACGCCTCCGATCCAGCTGCCGAGCCCCATTCCGCCGGCGCCGAACATGAACACCATGCCGGTCCAGCGGCCGGCCTGCGAGATTGGCAGGTGCTCGCGGACGATGACCGTGTAGACCGGAAAGACGCCGCCGAACCCGAAGCCGAACAGCGCCGCGACGACATAGAGCGCGATCAGCCCATCGGTGAAACCGAGCACCGCGAGCGTCACCGCCTGCAGCCCCGAGAATGCGATCAACGCCCACAGGCCGCCGAGCCGCTCGGACAACAAGCCGACCAGCACCGACCGGCTGATAAAGGTGGACATCAGCAGGACCGAAAGGATCTCGACCGCACTGGTGATGTCGTGACCGAGGTCGGTGACGTAGGACACGATGTGGGCAACCGGCATCGACATGGCGACGCAGCAGCAGACGACCGCCACGCACAGCCCGAACTGCAAGACCCTGGGCGACAGAGGCCGAGCCTGGGCGCCGGCTTTATCGCGCCGCCGGGCGCCGCCGGCAGTCGCCTCTGCCCTTCCGGGCGTGGTGCCGGGCGCCGGCGGGCGCGGCCGAACGACCAAGCAAAGCGGCACCATCACCGCCAGCGCGACGATGCCGAACCAGAAGAAGGTATCGCGCCAGCCGATGGCATCCTGGGCGTAGCCGAACACCGGCGGCCAGACGATGCCGGCCAGGCTCTGCCCGCTCGCGACGATGCCGACGGCCATGCCGCGGCGATGCTCGTACCACTTGGTGATGTTGGCCATCAGCGGCGCGGCCAGGCTGCCGATGCCGAGGAACCCGATCAGCACGCCATAGATCAGATGGAGTTGCCACGCCTCGGTGATCTGGCTGGCGGCGATCGCCCCGGCGCCGATCGAGAGCGAGCCGATGAGCGCCGGCTTACCCATCCCCAGCCGGTCGAGCGCATGCCCCATGATGATGGCGCCGAGGCCCGAGCCGACGAACTGAAGCGAAAACGCGAGCGAGGGGACCGAGCGCGGCCAGCCGAACTCCATGGCGATCGGCTTGAGCCCGACCACGACCACGAACGTCACCCCGCCACCGACCAGCAAAAGCGCGACCGAGGCGATCAGGACCCAAAAGCGTCTGGGTGGGCGTTCGATAGGAGGCACGTCGGTGATCACACTCGGTCGGGGGCGCCGCCACGACGAGCGCCGCCGTGGAGGCCCGATTGGTATCACCCCGGCGCGGGCGAATCGAGTCCGGACGCGGAATCGGTTACTCTCGGCCAACGCCAACTCGAGCAGCCTGGGGGAGAGCGCAGCCATGACCACTGTCACCGAGATGATCGGCGACCGCTTCGCCATCGAGACGGATCGCGGAAGCGGCGTCGCGGCCAGCGAGACGATCCAGGGTCTGCTGTCGCGGCGCTCGCTGCGGCGCTATGACGACCGCGAGGTGCCCGACGAGCTTCTCGACGTGCTGCTCGCCTGCGCCCAGTCGGCGCCGACCAAGTCGAACCTGCAGCAGTATTCGATCGTCGTCGTCGCCGACCCCGAGGATCGCGCGCGGCTTCAGCCATTGTGCCCGGCGACAGACTGGCTCGCGACCTGCCCCGTCTTCCTGGTGTTCTGCGCCGACATGCGGCGCAACCAGCGCATTGCCGGGTTCCGCGGCTATCCCCACGAGAACAACAACACCGACACTTTCCTGAATGCCGTCGTCGACGCGGCGCTGGCGATGCAGTGCTTCATCACGGCGGCCGAATCGGCCGGCCTCGGCTGTGCCCCCATCAGCGAGGTGCGCAACCGCATCGCCGAGCTGTCCGACGTGCTCGGCCTGCCGGACGGCGTGTTTCCGATCTCGGGGCTCACGGCGGGATGGCCGGCCCAGCCGGGCTACGTCAACCAGCGCCTGCCGTCGGCGGTCGTCGTTCACCGTGACCGCTACGACGACGCCAACCTGGAAGCGGAGATCGAGGACTACGACCGGCGGCGCCACGAGATCTTCCCGGTACCGCCCCGGAGCCAACGTCATACCGACAAGTACGGCGTCGCCGAGATCTGCACCTGGTCGGAGAACGTCGCCCGCCAGCTATCGATCCCGGAGCGCGCGGGCTTCCGCGATTTCCTGACCTCGCGCGGATTCGATTTGGCGTGAGGCGGTTAGGCCTGGCCCTGCTGTTCAAGCGCCTCATGCGCCGTGAGCCAACGTTCCTCGGCCGCCGCGAGCTGTTTTTCGAGCGCGCCTCGCTGCTTGAGCAGCGCTTCGAGATCGCCCGCGTTTCGGTCATATGTGTCGGGCTCGGCGAGCTTGGCCGCGATCCGCGCCAGCTCCGATGACAGCCGCTCGACCTCGCGCTCGGCAGCCTTGACGTCGCGACGCAGCGCCGCCGATGCCTCGCGGCTCTTGGCGGCGGCGCGGCGCGCCTCGCGCCGGGTATCGCCGCTCTTGGCCGGGCGGCTCCGTCCGTTCGAAGACGTTCGCTCGGCGAGCAATCGCCGCCGGTAGTCGTCGACATCGCCGTCGAACGCCCGGCACGTGCCGTCGGCGACGAGCCACAGGCGGTCGGCCAGAAGCTCGACCAGATGGGCATCGTGGGTGACCAGGAGAACAGCGCCCGAATAGGCGCACAACGCCTCGACCAACGCCTCGCGCGATTCGATGTCGAGGTGGTTGGTCGGCTCGTCGAGCAGCATGATGTGGGGCGCCTTGCGGCTCATCAAGGCAAGCGCGAGCTTGGTCTTCTCGCCGCCCGACAAATCGCCGGCGGTGACATTGGCCTTGTCCTGGCCGAGCCCGAACCGGCCGAGATGGCCGCGGAGCCGCGATTCCGGCGTCTCGGGCTCGAGCGCGAGCATGTGCTGGAAGGCGGTGCGCGCGAGCTCGAGCTCGTCGAGCTGGTGCTGGGCGAAGTAGCCGACGCGAAGCCGGGCGGACGCCCGAATCTTGCCGGCACTGGGCTGGATGCGCCCGGCGAGCACGCGGATCAGCGTCGATTTGCCGTTGCCGTTGGGCCCGAGGATCGCAATGCGGTCGTCCATGTCGATGGAAAGGTCGAGCCCCGAGAGCACCGGCGGGCCGCCGTAGCCGGCCGCAGCGCCGTCGAGGACGATCACTGGCGAGCGCAGCGGATCGGGGTCCGGGAAGTCGAACGACGGCGGCGCGGCCTCGATGATCGCTTGCGCGGGCGCGAGCCGCGCCAAGGCTTTCAGGCGGCTCTGCGCCTGGCGCGCCTTAGTCGCCTTGGCGCGGAACCGCTCGACGAAGGCTTCCATGCGCTTGCGCCGCTCGGCCAGCGCGGTGGCGACGCGCGCCTCGGTCTTGCGGTGCTCGGCCACGGCGCGCTCGAAGGCACTGTAGTTCCCGGTGTACGCCCTCAGGCGCCCGTCATCGAGATGCAGGATGCGGTCGGCGACCTTGTCGAGCAGGCCGCGCTCGTGGCTGACGACGACGACGGCACCGCCATACCCCGCCAGATGATTCTCGAGCCAGGCGACCGATTCGAAGTCGAGATGATTGGTTGGCTCGTCGAGCAGAAGGATGTCGGGGCGCGCGAACAACGTCGCCGCGAGCGCGACGCGCATGCGCCAGCCGCCGGAGAAATCGGCGCACGGGCGCTCGACCTCGTCCGCCGAAAAGCCGAGCCCGTGCAGGATCCGAGCCGCCCGCGCCGGCGCCGCGTGGGCGCCGATCTCGGCGAGGCGGCTGTGGATCTCGCCGATGCGCTCGGGCGCCGCGTCGCGCTCGGCCTCGTCGAGCAACCGGGTGCGCTCGGTATCGGCCGCCAGCACGGTATCGAGCAAGCTGCGGTCGCCGCCCGGCGCCTCCTGCGCGACCGTGGCGATACGCATGCCGCGCCCGATCCGGATGACGCCGCCATCCTGCTGCAGATCGCCCGAGATCAGACGCAACAGCGTCGTCTTGCCGGCGCCGTTGCGCCCGACCAGCGCGACCCGGGCGCGCGGCGGAATCGACGCCGAGACGTGGTCGAGCACCGTCCGTCCGCCGATGCGATAGCTCAGCTCATCAATTACAAGCATGGCGCGGCAACCTCTGGACGGCGGATCGAAAGTGAAACAACGCGGTTGCCGCGCGGGCACGATACGTATATAAGGCCGCGCACTTCGGGCCACAGGAGCATGGGACAGCATGGCCATCGAACGGACGTTGTCGATCGTCAAGCCGGACGCCACGCGACGGAACATCACGGGGCTGATCAACGCGCGCTTGGAGGAGGCCGGTCTGCGCGTCGTGGCGCAGCGCCGCGTCCGCCTGACGCGGGGTGATGCCGAGAAATTCTACGCCGTGCATGCCGAGCGCGCGTTCTTCGACGATCTGTGTGATTTCATGGCCTCGGGCCCGGTCGTCGTTCAGGTACTGGAAGGCGAGAACGCCATCGCCCTGAACCGCCAGGTCATGGGCGCGACAAATCCGGCCAATGCCGATGACGGTACGATTCGCAAGGAATTCGGCGAATCGATCGAGGCGAATTCGGTACACGGCTCCGATTCGCCGGAAAACGCGGCAAACGAGATCGGGTTCTTCTTCTCGGAGCTGGATATCGTCGGCTGATCCTCGCCTCGCACCTGGCGAGGAGATGGCGAACTACAAAAGTGTCGCCCCCATCAGCAGCAGCACGACCGCCACGGAAATGGTCGAAACCGTCGTGAAGACGACGAAGCCGCGCCACCCCGCAGCATGGCGCGCATTTTCTTGTTCCAAGTTGAAAGCCATCTAAGCCCGTTCCTCTAATCGTCGTTTCGCGACGGAAAGCTATAGCGCAAATCGTTCCGTATCGGAACCCGTTGTTGAATCACGCTCTAAGACATCGGATTGATCAGCATCTCGTCCGGCTCGGTCACTCCGGCGATCGTCACCCGCTCGCCGACGACGCGCACCCGACCCTCGGCGAAAAGCCGGACCGCCAGGGGAAAGCAGCGATGCTCCGCCGTCAATACCCGCGCGGCCAGGGCGTCCTCGTCGTCGGCTTCATGCACCGGGACGGCGGCCTGGACGATGACCGGCCCGGCATCCATGTCGGGGCGCACGAAATGCACCGTGCAGCCGGTCATCCGGACTCCGTCGGCGAGCACGCGCCGATGGGTATCGAGGCCCTTGTAGGACGGCAAGAGAGACGGATGGATGTTGATCAGGCGGTCGTTCCAGCGGCCCACGAACCCGGCGGTAAGAAGCCGCATGAAACCGGCGAGACACACCAGCTCCGCGCCACGGTCGGCCAGAACGGCGTCGAGCGCCGCCTCGAAGCTGTCACGGTCCGCATGTTCCCGGTGATCCACGGTGCGCGTCTCGATGCCCGCAGCGCGCGCCCGGTCGAGACCGGCGGCATTGGGGACGTTGGACAGCACGACGACGATCTCGGCCGGATATCCGGGCGCCGCGCACGCATCGATCAAGGCTTGCAGGTTGGTGCCGCGACCGGAAATCAGGACCGCGACTTTCATGCGCGCCACGCCTCGTCGAGGCCGGTGAGCGTCACCGTCGGAAGCTGCGGCGTCCGCTCGACGACACGGCCGATCTCGACCGCGGGCGAGCCGGAATCGATGAACACGCGTGCCGCCTCGGCCGCGTCGCGGGCAGCGACCACGGCAACCATGCCGATGCCGCAATTGAACGTCGCCGCCATGTCGCCGGGAGATATGCCGCCTTGGTCCATCAGCCAGCGGAACACGGGCGGCATCGGCCACGAAGCGGCATCGATCTCGGCGGCGGCGTGGTTGGGCAGGATTCGCGAGACGTTTTCGGGGAACCCGCCGCCGGTGATGTGGGCGAGGCCCTTGAGCAGGCCGGCGCGGTAGGCCGCAAGCGCGCTTTCGACGTAGATCCGGGTCGGTGTCAGCAGGGCCTCGCCGAGCGAGGCGCCCGAGAACGGGACGGGCGAATCATAGCCGAGCCCCAACGTGTCGACGACTTGGCGGATGAGGGAGTACCCGTTCGAATGCGGCCCCGAGGATTCCAGCCCGACGATGACGTCGCCCACCTCGATGGCGCCGCCGTCGAGGATCGCGCCGCGTTCGACGGCGCCGACCGCGAAGCCGGCGAGATCGTACTGGCCCGGCGCGTAGAGGCCCGGCATCTCAGCCGTCTCGCCACCGATCAGCGCGCACCCGGCGATCCGGCAGCCTTCGGCGATTCCCGCGACGACGGCCTCGGCGCGGGGCGGATCGAGCGCTCCGGTCGAAAAATAGTCGAGGAAGAACAGCGGCTCGGCACCTTGGACGACGAGATCGTTGACGCACATCGCCACCAGATCGATACCGATGGTGTCGTGACGATCCGTCGCGGCGGCGATCTCGAGCTTGGTGCCGACGCCATCGGTCGCGGCGACGAGGACCGGATCGGCATAACCCGCCGCCAGCGGATCGAACAGCGCGCCGAACCCGCCGAGCCCGCCCATGACGCCCGTGCGCTCGGTCGTTCGGGCGTGCGGCTTGATCGCCTCGATGAGCTTCGCCGCGGCGTCAATGTCGACGCCGGCGTCCTTGTATCGCGAACCGTTAATGACTGCCCCGCAAATGCGAAAGTGCTAGACTGCGGCTGGAGGCGTCGCAGTCGCGCGCCGAGAATAGACGAACGACGACGGTTTTCAATGCTTCCGCTCGGCCCCGCCGGGCGCGCCGCGATTCTCGCCGCGACGCTCGCCCTCGTTTCCACCGACGCCGCCCTGGGCCAGACCGAGCCCGGCGGTGACGGCATCTTCACGGTCCTCGACGTGGCCGTCGACGCCACCGCCAACACCGCAGCCGCGGCCCGCGTGAAGGCGCATGTGGAGGGTCATCGCGCGGCGTTCGAGCGGCTGATGACCCGGCTCGTGCCGCGCAACCGGCGCGCCGAGGTACCGGCCGTCACCTTCGACGGAATCACGCAGCTGGTCCACAGCTTCGGCGTCGATCAGGAAAAGACGTCGGCGGTGCGCTACCTCGCGACGCTGCGCTTCGAGTTCGACCGCGACGCGGCGCGAAGCTTCCTGCGCGAGGCCGGCCTGGCTTTCGCCGAGACCCAAAGCAAGCCCGTGCTGGTGCTGCCCGTGCTGCGCCGCGCCGGCGTCTATCTGCTATGGGACGCCCAGAACACCTGGCGCAAGGCATGGTCCGACCTGCCCGCGCCCGACGGGCTGGTGCCCATGATCGCGCCCAAGGGCGATCTCTCGGACGTCAACGACATCAGCGCCGATCAGGCGGTGCGCGGCCGGCAGGACCGGCTCGACGCCATTGTCCAGCGCTACGGCGCGAGCGATGCGATCCTGGCGCTCGCGGTGGTCGACACGCGCCGCCTCGGCAATGCCCCCGTCGTCCAGGTCACGATTACCCGTTTCGGCACCCAGGATGCCGATCGCACGACGGTCTTGAGCGTCGTCGCCGAGCCCGGCAGCTCGATCGAGGACACCATCACTGCGGCCGCACCGCGCGCCTCCGCCCAGATCGAGGAGGATTGGAAGCTCGATAACCTGTTGCGCTTCGACTTGCCACAGGAGCTGATCGCGGTGCTCGAGCTCGACGAGCTGTCGGATTGGGTCGCCATGGAGCGCGTGCTGTCGGAGATCGCCTTCATCGAGGCGATCGACCTGCTAGCGTTGTCACGCGGCGGGGTGACGGTACGGCTGCGTTATCTCGGCAACCAGGAGCAGCTCGCGCTCGCGCTGTCGCAGCACGACGTGCGGCTGGTGAAGGACGCGGACCACTGGATCTTGCGCCATGAACAGGACGCCAGGAGCACGCGCGCCAGATGAGCATCCCCAATTTCATCTCGCTCGCGCGGCTGATCGCGGTGCCGTTCATCGTCTATCTGATCCTCCAGGCGAGCTATGGCTGGGCGTTCTGGGCGTTCATGCTTGCCGGCGTATCCGACGCGCTCGACGGATATATCGCCAAGCGCATGGATCAGGCCTCCAATCTGGGCTCGTATCTCGACCCGATCGCCGACAAGGTGCTGCTGGTTGGCGTCTATCTGACACTCGGCCACAAAGGCCTGATCGACGACCTGGTCGTGATCCTGGTGGTGTTTCGCGACCTCATGATCGTCGGCGGCGTGTTCCTGCTGTTCATCTTCCGCAACCACACCAAGGTCGAGCCCATCCTGGTGAGCAAGTTCAACACCGGAGCGCAGCTGGTGCTGGTGACGGTTGTGCTGGCCGAGGCCGGCAACGAGTTCGCCGTGCCGATGCTCGATCAGACCTTGAGCTGGCTGGTAATCGTGACGACGATCGTGTCGGGCGCCTGGTATTTGGTGCGCTGGGGCCGTCAGATGGCGAGCGTCGAGGAGACGAGGTGAGCCGCGAGCGACAGCTCCTGTACTGGACGGCGGCCCTGGTGGTGTTCGTCGTGGCCTTCGTCGTGCTGCGCCAGGTCCTGCTGCCGTTCGTGATGGGGATGGCGATCGCCTACTTCCTCGATCCGGTGGCCGACCGGCTGGAGAAATGGGGCCTGTCGCGCACGTTGTCGGCGACGGCGCTGACTATCGTCTTCCTGATCGCCGTGGCGGCGTTCCTGATGGTTCTGGTGCCGATCCTGCAGTCGCAGGTGCTCGACTTCGCATCCCGGCTACCGCACTACATGGACCTGCTGCGCGGGCGTGCCGAGGACCTGCTGGCGCTGGTCCAGGCCCGGCTGTCGCCCGAGGACGTCGCCCGGCTGCGCGACGCGGTCGGCGGGCTCGCCGGCGGCGCCGTCGGCTGGCTCGGCCGCGTCGCGACACAGGTGTGGGCCGGCGGCCTCGCCCTTATCAACCTGTTGTCGCTGATCGTCATCACCCCGATCGTGACGTTCTACCTGCTGCGCGACTGGGACCGCATCGTCGAGCGCCTCGACCACTGGCTGCCGCGCCGTCACCGGGCGACGATTCGCGAGCAGCTCGCCGAGATCAACAAGACGCTCGCCGGCTTCGCGCGCGGCCAGGCGATCGTTTGCCTAGGGCTCGGCGTGTTCTACGGCATCGGCCTCACCCTGGTCGGGCTCGAGTTCGGCCTGATCGTCGGGCTCGGCACCGGAATCATCTCGTTCGTTCCCTATTTCGGCATGCTGACCGGGCTGGTCGTCGGCATGGGGCTCGCCTTCGCCCAGTTCGACACGTGGCTGCCGATCGTCATGGTCGCCGGCATCTTCGTCGCCGGCCAGATCGTCGAGGGAAACTTCGTCACGCCCAAGCTGGTCGGCGACCAGGTCGGGCTCCATCCGGTATGGATGATCTTCGCGCTGCTGGCGGGCGGCGCGCTGTTCGGCTTCGTCGGCGTGCTGGTGTCGGTACCTGCGGCGGCGACCATCGGCGTGTTGCTGCGCTTCGGTCTCGGGCGTTATCTCGCGAGCCCGCTCTACGGCGACGACACCGGCGACGGTGACGGGACGTGACGCGCCCGGCGCAACTCGCGCTCGATCTCGGCCACCGCCCGGCGCTCGGGCGCGAGGATTTCCTGGTCGCGCCGTGCAACGAGGATGCCGTCGCCTGGATCGACCGCTGGCCCGACTGGCCGGGCCCGGCGCTGGTGATCCATGGCCCGGCCGGCTGCGGCAAGACCCATCTCGCCCAGGTTTGGCGGGCGCGCGCCGGCGCCGGGGAGGACTCGGTGATCGAGGACGCCGACCGGCCGGGTGACGATGTCGCCCTGTTCCACCTGTTCAATCGGCGCGCCGAGGACGGCGGACACCTGCTGCTGACCGCGCGGACGCCGCCGGCGCGCTGGCGGGATCGCCTGCCCGATCTGGTCTCGCGCCTCGCGGCGGTGCCGACGGTCGAGATCGGCCCGCCCGACGACATTCTCGTCACCCAGGTGCTGGTCAAGCTGTTCGCCGACCGCCAGATCGAGGTCGGCCCCGAGGTGGTGTCCTATCTGGTGACGCATATGGAGCGGTCGTTCGACGCGGCGCGGGAGCTCGTCGCGGCCGCCGATACCGCGGCCCTCGCCGGGAAGCGCGCGGTCACGGTTCCGCTGGTTCGTGAGGTGCTGGCCGCGTTGTCCTGACCGGCTCGCGGGAATCAATTAACGATCAATTAGAACTAATTAACTAATATAAAATATAGGTTTTCGCGTCCTAGGCGCGAGGAAGAAGAGCTCATAGCCGCAAATCGCGGGCCATCCCGAACCTTGGTTCCATAGGGGCCAATAGATTGAAGACGATGTCGATCAAAGCCGCCGGTTGGGCGTTCGTTTGGGCGCTGCTGCTGTCGAGCGGTGTGCTCGTAGTTGGCGCGACCATTGTCGAACGTAACATTCAGTCGATCCACTTCGCATGGCAGGAGTTCGAGCAAAGCCGTTCCGAGAAGGAGCGCACGGTCAACGCGTTGCGCGCCAATCTGGGATACGGCGGCATGATCCACCGCTTGAAGAATGCCATCATTCGCAGCGACCCGAAGCTGATACGGAGCGTACAACAGAAGCTTGGCGCCGCCAGTGTCGCGATCGAACGGTTCGTGACGATCGGGGCGACCACGGCGGAGAGTGAGGCGCTGGCTGGAATCCGCCAGGTCCTCGACGCCTATGACGCCACGACGGAAAACGTGCTCAGGCTGATTTCCCAGGGCACGACGCCGGAGGCGATCGACAGGGAGGTGTGGACCGACGATTCGCCGGCGCTCGACGGGTTGGCGAAGCTCGACCAGCTGCTTCACGACGAAGCCCAGCAGCGATATGGTGGCACCAGCAAAGCCCAGGTGGTCAGCCGACTGCGCCGCGAGCTGGGTTATGGCGGCATGATCCACCACTTCAAGAACTACGTGCTGCGCCGCGACGAGGTGCTGCTCACGACGGCACGGGCGAGTCTCATAGCCGCCATGGCCGCCCTCGACCAGTATGCGGCACTCGGAACCAACGATGCGGAAGCAGTGGCCGTGGCCAGGATCCGCGGCGTGCTGGACGGATACGCCCGGGCGCTGGAAACGGCCCCGCAGCTCAGCTCGCTGGGCAGCGACGCACGTTTGATCGACCACGCCGTCCGAGTCGACGACCGGCCGGCGTTCGACGGGCTAGCGACACTCAACCGAGAGATATCGGCGGAGATCGGCCGCCAGTCGCAATCGGTGCATCGGGCGCTCGATAGCGTTGGGACATCGGCCACGGTGGCGATTTGGATGGCGTTCGGCGTCGGTCTCGGCCTCGTGGTCTCATTCGTCTGGATGCTGCGCGCGCGCATCACCGGGCCGATCTCGCGACTGACCGAAGCCATGGGGCGACTCGCCGGGAACGACCTCACGATCCGGATTCCCGACACCGGACGGGGTGACGAGATCGGCGAGATGGCGCAGGCGGTCGAGGTCTTCAAGCAGAACGCCTTTCGGCGCGACCGTGCCGAGGCGGGGCTGCGCGAGAGCGAAGCGCGCTTCGCCGGCATACTTGATATCGCATCGCAGGCGGTAATCTCCGCCGACCGCGCCGGACACATCCTGCTGTTCAACAAGGAGGCCGAGAACACTTTCGGACATTCCGCGGACGAGGTGGTCGGCCGGCCCCTGGAGATGCTTCTGCCGGAGCGTTTCCGGGCCACCCATGGCCGGTTGGTCGAGGAGTTTGCCACGGGGCTCGATGTCGTCCTCCGCATGGACGAGCGGCAAGAGCTCGTCGGGCTGCGCCGGGACGGCACGGAGTTCCCGGTCGAAGCGGCGATCTCGAAACTCGAGCAGGGCGGGGAGATGACCTTCACGGTGATCATCCAGGACATCACCCAGCGAAAACTGGGTGAGAAGGCGATGGTCGAAGCCAAGGAGCAAGCGGAGGCCGCCAACACGGCGAAATCCGATTTTCTCGCCAATATGAGCCATGAGGTCCGCACACCGATGAACGGCGTGATCGGCATGACGGGACTGCTGCTGTCAACGGACTTGGACGAAGAGCAACGGAAATTCGCGGAAACGGTACGCGATTCGGCGAACGCGCTGTTGACGGTGCTCAACGACATCCTCGACCTTTCGAAGCTGGAAGCGGGAAAGATCGAGCTGGAGGACACCGACTTCAACTTCGACCAAACCGTCGATCAGGTGATTTCGCTTCTTGATGCGAGAGCGCGCGACAAGGGGATCGAGATTTCGACGGAGATCTCGCCCGACATCCCGCGATGGATCCGGGCCGATTCCGGGCGTCTGCGACAGATACTCTTCAACCTCGTCGGCAACGCGATCAAGTTCACTGAAAAGGGAAGCGTCCGGATTTTCGGGTCGCACCGGATGATCGACGACCAGGCGATCGAATTGCGTTGCGAGGTCGCCGACACCGGCGCCGGCATTACCGCCGAGGCTCAACGAAGATTGTTCACGCGCTTCTCGCAGGCCGACAACTCGACTTCGCGCAAGTACGGCGGAACCGGGCTCGGGCTCGCGATCAGCAAGGAGCTAGCAATGCTGATGGGCGGCGAAATGGGTCTCGACAGCACGCCAGGACGCGGCAGCACCTTCTGGTTCACGATCAGATGCGAGCCGGGCGAAGCGGTCGAGGCCGCCGAGCCCGTCGCGCCGGTCCCGCGCGACGACGCCTCCCCGCTTCGAATCCTTCTCGCCGAGGACAATCACGTCAACCAGAAGGTGGCGACCGCGATGCTGGTGGCCGGCGGGCACTCGGTCGACGTGGCCGCCAATGGCCTGGAGGCGATCGAGGCGGTGAACACCCGGCCTTACGACCTCGTGCTCATGGACATCCACATGCCCGAGATGGACGGGATCCAGGCGACCAAGCGCATCCGCGACGATGGCGGGAAGCGCGCCAGCATCCCGATCATCGCCCTGACGGCAAACGCGATGAAGGGCGACCGCGAGAAATACCTCGCGGCCGGTATGAATGGCTACGTATCGAAGCCGATCGACGCGACCGAGTTGAGGGACGCGATCGCCCGCCTGTCCGGCGTCGTGGCAGGCACGACGACCGCCCCGGCCAAGATGGGCCCGCGGCCGTCCACGTCTGGCGAGGCGCAAGAGGCGCTGGCGGAATTTGTCGCCACGCTCGATGACGTGACCGAGGCGTCAGGTTAGGGCACTGGCGCGGTAGCGGGCCAGGATCCGCTCCTCAGCGCCGATGAGCGCAATTCGCGGGCCGGTGGTGAATTTCTCTCCGGCGGAACAGGTCGATATCAACGCAGCTTGGTATAACATAAATCAAAGGGCGTCGCGGCTCGTCGCGCCAAGATGGCGCCTGTCGTTGTTGGGAGCTCATCATGACCGACTCGCCGATCGAAATGCTGAAACGCGAGCATGAGATCATCATCCGCTTGATCGACGGGCTCGGGCGCGTGCGCAACGCCCTCGAGCGTGACGAGACGGTCCCTCCGAAAGTGCTATACCAAGCCGTCGCCTTCATGCACGATTTCGCCGACCGGCGCCATCACGCCAAGGAGGAAGACATGCTATTCCCCGCCATGGTGCGAGCGGGCGTCCCGGATCAAGGCGGTCCTATCGCGGTGATGAAGGCCGAGCACGACCAGGGGCGCGCCGCGGTCATGGCGCTCGAACGAGCGACCGACGCCTATGTCGAGCGCGGACCCGCCGAGCATGACGCCATAATCTCCGCGATCGCGAACATCACCACCCTCTACACCGATCACATTTTCAAAGAGGACAACATTCTCTATCCGATGGCCGAGAGCGCGCTGAGCACCGACGATATGGCCGAGCTCGCCACGGCATTCGCACGGATCGAGGAAGAGTTTTCAGGCGAAGCGCAGGCCAAGCTCGTCGAGTTCGCCCAACAGCTCGATTGGGAAACCTCGGGACACTGAGCCCCTGCGGCAGAATCGTGCGAATCTCGCCGCCGGCTCAGCCCGACGCCATCAGCCTGCCGCCGTCGATCACCAGCACCTGGCCGGTGACGAACCGGGAAGCGTCGGAACACAGGTAGACCGCCGCGCCGGAGACGTCGTCGACCTCGCCGACGCGTCCCATCGGCGTCGCCGCGATCAGGGGCTCCGACATCTCCGGGCTCTCGTAGAGCACGCGGGCGAAGCTGGTGCGGATGACGCCGGGCGAGATGCAGTTTACGCGAACGTTCGACGGCCCCCATTCGACCGCGAGGTGGCGGGTCATGCCGATCTCGGCCGCCTTGGAGATGCCGTACGAGCCCATCTTGTCGGAGCCGCGCAGCCCGGCGATGCTGGCGACCAGCAACGCCGCGCCGCCGCCGCGCTCGGCCATTCCCGGCAGCACCATGTTGCACAGCCACAGCGTCGAGCGCACGTTGGTGCCCATGGTCTTGTCGAACGCATCGTCGGGGATCTCGGCCAGGGGGCCGTAATAGGGATTGATGCCGGCGTTGCACACCAGCATGTCGATCTTGCCCCAGCGCGCCATCGTCGCCTCGACCAACCCTTCGAGCTGGTCCTTGTGGCCGACGTTGCACGGCACGGCGAGGACGTCGCCGCCGGCATCGGCGATCGTCTTCGCCGCCTCGTCGCACGCGTCGGCCTTGCGGCTCGAGATCACCACCGAGGCGCCGCGCGCCGCCATGGCCTCGGCGATGCCGAACCCGATGCCACGTGACGACGCGGTAACCAGGGCAACGCGGCCCGTCAAATCGAACATGTCTCCACTCACGACAGTCTGCCTTCCATTACTGCGACGCCCTTGTCGGCCATCGCCAGGATACGGTCGCCGAAATGGGCGAAGCGCTCGTCCTGGGTCTGGCCCCTGAGGTATCGGATATAGATTTGCTGCAGAATCACGATCAGCTTGAAGATGCCGAAGGCAAAGTACCAGCGCCAGTTATCTAGGTCGAAGCCGGTGCCGGCGGCGTAGCGCTCGACGATCTCGGTTCGGGTCGAAAATCCGGGCCGCCACGTCGGCGTCCCCATTTGGTCGTGCCATTTGGGATCGTCGTCGGCCTGGGCCCAGTAGGCGAGCATCTGGCCGAGATCCATCAGCGGATCGCCGCGGGTGCACATGTCCCAGTCGAGCACCGCCGTCGGCCGGGTCGGATCGGCCCGGTCGAGCAGCATGTTGTCGAGCTTGAAGTCGTTGTGCAGCAGCGAGACCGCGCCCGGCTCCGGCAGACGCGGACCGAGCCATTCGACCAAACGTTCGACCTTGTCGATGTCGACGTCCTTGGCGGCGTGCCAGCGCTGGGTCCAGCCGTCGAGCTGGCGGGCGGCAAAGCCCTCGGGCCGGCCCATGGTGTCGAGATCAACCGCGGCGGGATCGACCCGGTGCAGCGCGACCAGGGTATCGGCCACCATCTCGCCAATGCGCCGGCAGGTGTCCAGGTCGCCCTTGAGCTCGTCCGGCAGGTCGGTGCGGATGCCGAAGCCATGGCGCCGTTCCATGACGTGGAACTCGGCGCCGATCAGCGATTCGTCGTCGCTGTAGAAAAAGCTCCTTGGCGCCAGCGGAAAGGCGCGCCACAGCCGTGACAGCACCCGATGCTCGCGCTTCATGTCGTGCGAGCTGGCGGCGACGGGGCCGAGCGGCGGCCGGCGGACGACGTACTCGTCATCGCCGCAGCGGACGAAATAGGTCAGGTTGGCGCGCCCGCCGCCGAATTGCGCGAACGACATGGGCGCGTCGGACTTGAACAGATTCTCGCGCAGGAACGGTTCGAGCCGAGCGGTGTCGATGCGCTCGTCGTCGCGCATCTCGATCAGCTCGGAATCGCCGAACAGGTCGGTCATTGGGCCGTCACCCCGCCGTCAATCACCATCTCGGCTCCGGTCACGAAGCTCGAATCGTCGGAGATCAGATAGAGGATCATGCGCGCCACCTCGTCGGGCGCGGCGATGCGGCCGAGCGGGATCTGACGCGCCATCGACCGGCGGGCGCGATCGGTGTCCGAGCTCGCAGCCACGAGGCGCTCGACCATCGGCGTCTCGACGAAGGCAGGGTGCACCGAATTGCAGCGAATGCCGTAGCCCTCGCGCGCACAATGGAGTGCCACCGATTTGGTCAGCAAGCGAACCCCTCCCTTGCTTGCATTGTAGGCCGCGAGATTGTGCCCGCCAACTATGCCTGAGACCGACGACAGATTGACGATCGAACCGCCCGTCGACTTCATGGCGCCGACGCCGTGCTTGCAGCCGAGAAACGTGCCGTCGAGGTTGACCGCCATGACGCCGCGCCAGTCTTCCAGCGTGGTGTCCTCGATGCTGGCGGCGAGCAGGATCCCGGCGCCGTTGACCAGACCGTCGAGCCGTCCGAACTGTTCGATGACGGTGCCGATGACGCGGGTCCAACCGCTGTCGTCGGTGACGTCGAGGTGGTGGAACTGAGCGCCGTCGATGGCATCGGCGGCTTCGCGGGCGCCGGCCTCGTCGATGTCGGCGAGAGCGACGCGCGCGCCGGCACCGGCGAGCACTCCGGCCGTGGCGCGACCGATGCCCGACGCCGCGCCGGTGATCAACACTGCCTTGCCGTCGAGGCGCGCCATGGGATTAGCCCTTCGCCTCTTTGTGCTTGCCAAGCTCGAGACGGGCGATGGCGCGGCGGTGGACCTCGTCGGGGCCGTCGGCGAGACGCAGGATACGGGTCCGCGCCCAGGCGTAGGCAAGGCCGAAATCGCTGGTCACGCCGGCGCCGCCATGGACCTGGATGGCGCGATCGATGACGTTCTGCGCCATGTTGGGGGCAACCACCTTGATCATGGCGATCTCGCCGCGCGCGCCCTTGTTTCCTACCGTGTCCATCATGCGCGCGGCGTTCATGGTCAACAGCCGCGCCTGGTCGATCTCGATCCGTGAGTTGGCGACCTGCTCCATGACGACGCCCTGCTCGGCCAGCGGCTTGCCGAAGGCGATCCGGTCGAGCGCGCGCCGGCACATCGCCTCCAGCGAGCGCTCGGCGACACCGATCAGGCGCATGCAGTGGTGAATACGGCCGGGGCCGAGGCGCCCTTGCGCGATCTCGAAGCCGCGGCCGTCGCCGAGCAGCATGTTGGCGGCCGGCACGCGGACGTTCTCGAAGTCGATCTCGGCATGGCCGTGCGGCGCGTCGTCGAAGCCGAATATGGGAAGATGGCGGACGATCTTGACGCCCGGCGCATCGGTCGGCACCAGGATCATCGACTGTTGCTTGTGGCGCGGCGCGTCGGGGTCGGTCTTGCCCATGAAGATCAGGATCTTGCAGCGCTTGTCGGCGGCGCCCGAGGTCCACCACTTGCGGCCGTTGACGACGTACTCGTCGCCGTCGCGCGCGATCGAGGCCTGGATGTTGGTGGCATCCGAGGACGCCACGCCGGGCTCGGTCATGGCGAAGCCCGAGCGGATCTCGCCGGCGAGCAGCGGCTTCAGCCACTCTTCCTGTTGCTCCGGCGTGCCGTAGCGAACCAGGGTCTCCATGTTGCCGGTATCGGGCGCCGAGCAGTTGAACACCTCGGGCGCGATCGGCGAGCGCCCCATGATCTCGCACAGCGGCGCGTATTCCTCGTTGGTCAGCCCGGCGCCGAGCTCGCTCTCGGGCAGGAACAGGTTCCACAGGCCCGCGTCGCGCGCGGCGGCCTTCATCTCCTCCATCACCGGCGGGTTGGCCCAGCGGTCGTCGGCCGCGTCGAGCTGATCGTGATAGACTTGCTCGTTGGGATAGACGACCTCGTCCATGAACGCGAGCACACGCTCGCGCAACCGCTCGACCTTGTCCGAAAATGCGCCGTCCATGGCCGTTCTCCCTCAGTATTTTGCACTCAGTGGAATCGATGATTTCAACGGTTCATGAGCCTCTCAAACCGTCATGGCCGGACTTGTTCCGGCCATCCACGCCTGTGCTTCGCAAGATCTTCGGACGGAGACACGTGGATGCCCGGAACAAGTCCGGGCATGACGCCACGGATAACGCATGGATTATTACGAAGCTCATTCCGGGCCAAATCCTCAGCCGCCGTCGGTCGGCAGCTTGTGGTCCCTAAACTCCTCGCGAAGCTGCGTCTTCAACAGCTTGCCGGTCGCGGTGTGGGGCAGCTCGTCGACGAACACGACGTCGTCGGGCGTCCACCACTTGGCGATCTTGCCGTCGTAGAACCCGATCATCTCGTCCCGCGTCACCTCGGCGCCCTCGTTGGTGACCACCAGCAGCAGCGGCCGCTCGTCCCAGCGCGAGTGCCTGACTCCGATCGCCGCGGCCTCGTGGACCGCTGGATGGCCGACGGCGATATTCTCGAGATCGATCGAGGAGATCCATTCGCCGCCCGACTTGATGACGTCCTTCGAGCGGTCGGTGATCTGCATGTAGCCGTCCGGATCGATGGTGCAGACGTCGCCGGTGGCGAACCAGCCGTCGGCGTCGAACGATTCGCCCGCGTCCTCTGATTTGTAGTAGTCGCGGGCTATCCAGGGTCCGCGCACCCAGAGCTCTCCGAACGCCTCGCCGTCCTGTGGCAGCACATTGCCGTCGTCGTCACGGATCTCCCACTGGACGCCGTAGATCGGTCTTCCCTGTTTGGCGACTCGGGCGAGGCGGTCGTCGCGCGACTGATCGTGCATGCCGTGCTTGGGCGCGCTGGTGCTGCCCAGTGGCGACATCTCGGTCATGCCCCAGCCGTGGGTGACGGTGGTGCCGTAAATGTCCTCGAACTCCTCGGCCATGGCGCGCGGCACCGCCGAGCCGCCGCAGATGATGCGCTCGACCGAATCGATCCGCTTGCCGGTCTCGCGCAAATATGCCAGCAGCCCGAACCAGATCGTCGGCACCCCGGCCGACATGTTGACCTGTTCGGTCTCGATCATCTCGTGAAGGCTGGCGCCGTCCATGCCGGCACCCGGCATCACCAGCTTGCAGCCCGCCATCGCCGCCGAGTACGGCAGCCCCCAGGCGTTGACGTGGAACATGGGAACGATCGGCAACAGGGTCTCGCGGGCCGACAGATACATGCCGTCGGGCAGGCAGGCGGCGAAACTGTGCAGCACCGTCGAGCGGTGGCTGTAGAGCACGCCCTTGGCGTTGCCGGTGGTGCCCGAGGTGTAGCACAGCGACGACGCGGTGCTCTCATCAAAACTGGGCCAGGCGTAGTCGTCGTCCTGTTCCGCGATCAGGCTCTCGTAGCATATCATGCCGGCGAGCTTGGTCTCCGGCATGTTGGCCTCGTCGGTCATCACGACGATGCCCTTGAGCGATTCGAGTTTATCGGCGACGGCCTCGAGCAGTGGCACGAATGTCAGGTCGACGAAGACGTAGGAATCTTCCGCGTGGTTGATGATGTAGACGATCTGCGGCGGGAACAGGCGGGGATTGATGGTGTGGCATACCGCGCCCATGCCGGAGACCGCGTAGTAGATCTCGAGATGGCGGTGGGTGTTCCAGGCCACCGTCGCGATGCGCTCGCCCGCGCCGACGCCGAGCGCCGCCAGCGCCTTGGCCAGCTTTCGCGATCGCGAATGGGCTTGGCCGTAGTCATAGCGGTGGATCGGACCCTCGACCGTCCGGGTGACGATCTCGGTGTCGGCGTGAAACTGGCCCGCGTGCTCGATCAGCGAAGAGATCAGCAGCGGGGTCTCCATCATCAGGCCTTGCATCGTTCGTCCTCCCTGTCGTCGCCGTCGCCATGGATCGAATCGTTGCGGAACTTGGCGCTCCGGTAAAGCGGATTCGTAAACCGGGGGGCTCGCGGCCTACTCGCCGTCGAACCATTTCGGTTGGCGCAGCTCGCGACGCACTCCATCCACGTCCCACTCGAGCCCGTCGGTCAGTCGGATCACGTCATCGCGAATACGGGCAAGAAGAATGGGCGCGTAGCGCAACGCCACCACCGTCACCAACGCCCACAGGACGAAGACGCCGAAATAGACATCCGCTTCCGTCCAGTCGGTCAAGAATTCCATCACCGTTTCGGTCATCGCGGCCTAAAGCCTGAGCGTGCTTTCCTCGACGCTCGGCGGCTCGGGTCGGCTGTCGCCGGCCAGGGCGAGATAGTTCTGGTTCAGATACCAGTCGCGATAATCTAAGAACCGCACCGGCTCGAAGCGCGGCGGATTGCCCGGCCCGATGCAACTGGGCAGCGCCTCCGCCACGGTGTCCCAGCTCGGGTTGAAGAAGAAGGCGATCGAATAGCGGTCGCGCCCGGTCGGCACCACGCGATGCGGCGTCGCCATGAAGCGGCCGTTGGTCCAGCGGTTCAGAAACTCGCCGGTGTTGACGATGATCGCGCCGTCGATCGTGTTGGCCGGCAGCCAGCTTCCCGAGGTGGTGCGAATCTGGAGACCCGGTTCCTCGGTCACCGGCAGCAGCGTCAGGAACCCGTGATCGCGGTGCGGCGCGATGCCGAACTGATTGTCCTCGGCCACGACCGGCAGGTAATGCTGGTTACGGGTCGTCCACACCGGATCGTCGAATAGCCCATCAAAATAGTCCGCCGCCAGGTCGAGCGCGCGCGCGTAGACCGGCAACAGGCGGTAGCCCAGCGCCTCCATGGTGTCGTAATACTCGATCATCTCGGCCTTCCAGCCGGGCACCAGTTTCTCGTCGGGCCAGTGGTTGGGGCCGTGCGAGGAGAAGCCCGCCCTGATCGCTGGATGGTCGGCCGGACGCTCGCGCACGATGCGCAGCATCTCGTTGAGGTCCGGCTGAGTGTTCTCGTTCACCGTCGACGATACGTAGATCGTCGATCCGGGCGGCATGTAGTTCTTGTGCTGGCGCTTTTCCTCGTCGGAGAGGGCAAAGAAGCGGCCAAGGTTCGCGTGCGCGCGATCGATCAGGTCGCGCGGCACACCGTGATTGACCACGAAGTAGAAGCCGACGTTTTCCTGCGCGTGGCGAAGCTCGCCCGCCAGGCGCTCACGCGCACCGTCCTCACCGGCCAGGAAGGGGCCGAGATCGAGGATCGGGATCACCTCGTCGGCGAATTGAGCGGGGAGTGACAGGCTGGCCTCGGGCATGGCGTTCTCGACTCGTGATCGGGGTTCCGATTGGAGCGATATGGTACCGGCTTTCGGCTGGTGCGGAAAGGACGCGGGAAGCGGCGATCGAGTCGAAAATGGAGCGGCTCCATAGACCGCGACCCCGGTTGTCGTCTATCAATGGAGTCTCTGATTTCATATACGGCACGGGAGGCTGGAGAACATGGCAACCGTCATCAGCGAGCGACGGGACGAGGTCGCGGTGCTTACGCTCGACAATCCACCGGTCAACGGGTTCAGCGCGGCGGTTAGGAAAGCGCTGGCGCAGGAGGTCGAGGCCGCGATCGCCGATGACGCGGTCGCGGCCATCGTCATTACCGGCGGCGGCAGGCTGTTCAGCGGCGGCGCCGACATCCGCGAGTTCCAGACCCCGGCGGCCCTGGCCGAGCCGACGCTGCGCCAGGTCATCGTTCGAATAGAGACATCGCCCAAGCCGGTCATCGCCGCCATCCATTCCGCCGCCATGGGCGGCGGGCTCGAGATCTCGCTGGGCTGCCACTACCGCGTCGCCGCGCCCAGGACCCGGCTGGCGCTGCCCGAGGTCAAGCTCGGCATCGTGCCGGGCGCCGGCGGCACCCAGCGATTGCCGCGCCTGATCGGCGTCAAGCCGGCGCTCGAAATGATCGTTTCCGGTGATCCGCCGGCCGATCCGCTCGCGATCGGGGTGGTCGACGCGATCGCGGAGGGGGATCTGGTCGATGCCGCGGTCGCCTTTGCCCGCGAGGGACGGCCGCCACGCCGAACCAGCGAGCTCGACGACCACGTCGCCGCGGCCCGGGGCCAGAAGGGGATCTTCGACGACTTCCGCAAATCGGTCGCGCGGCGGGTGCGCGGCTTCGAAGCGCCCGATGCCTGCATCGAGGCGGTCGCGGCGGCGGTCGAGCTGCCGTTCGAGGACGGCCTCGCCAAGGAACGCGAGATCTTCGAGCGCTGCCTCGAATCGGCGCAGTCCGCGGCCCAGCGCCACGTCTTCTTCGCCGAGCGCGAGGTCGCCAAGATCCTGGACGTGCCGGCCGACACACCGGCCAAATCCATCGAGACCGCCGCCATCATCGGCGGCGGCACCATGGGCGGCGGCATCGCCATGAACTTCGCCAACGCTGGGATTCCGGTCACCGTCATCGAGACCTCGGCCGAGGCGCTGGAAAGGGGGCTCGGGATCGTCGCGGGCAACTACGCCGCCACGGTCTCGCGCGGGCGTCTGACGCAGGACGAGATGGACCAACGCATGGGCCTGATCACGGGAACGACCGATTTCGATGCCGTCGCCGCGTCCGACATCGTCATCGAGGCGGTGTTCGAGGAGATGGATCTTAAGAAAGAAATTTTCGCGAGGCTGGATGGCCTGTGCAAACCCGATGCCATTCTCGCCACCAACACCTCGACGCTCGACGTCGACGAGATCGCCGCCGCGACGTCGCGGCCGGAGAGCGTCATCGGCACCCACTTCTTCAGCCCGGCCAACGTGATGCGGCTGATCGAGAACGTGCGCGGCGCCAAGTCCTCGCCCGAGACCATCGCTTCGGTCATGAAACTGTCGAAGGCCCTCGGCAAGGTCGGGGTCCTGGTCGGGGTGTGCGACGGCTTCGTCGGCAACCGGATGCTCGCCGCCTACAGCCGCCAGGCCAACTTCCTGTTGGAGGAGGGCGCACTGCCGCACCAGATCGACAAGGTGATCTACGATTTCGGTCTGCCCATGGGGCCGTTCGCCATGGGCGATCTGGCCGGGCTCGACGTCAGCTGGCGCATAAGAAAGGCCCGCGGCAGACAACAAGGCAGGCGCTATTCGCCGATCGCCGACCGCATCTGCGAGATGGGCCGGTTCGGCCAGAAGACCGGTGCCGGCTGGTACCGTTACGAGGACGGCAGCCGCACGCCGATCCCCGACCCTGAGATCGAAGCTCTGATCGTCTCGGTCTCGGACGAGCTCGGCATCGAGCGGCGGACGATCGGCGAGGACGAGATCCTCGAGCGCTGCCTCTATCCGTTGATCAACGAGGGCGCCAAGATCCTCGACGAGGGCCTCGCCCAGCGCGCCCTCGACATCGACATCATCTGGATCTACGGCTACGGATTCCCGAGGTATCGCGGCGGGCCGATGTTCCATGCCGACGCCATCGGTCTGGACAAGGTCCACGAGACCATGGTCAGGCTACACGCCGCCCACGGCGAGGAGCTCGCGCCCGCGCCGCTGCTTGCCCGCCTCGCCGGCGAAGGCAAGTCGTTCGCGGATCTGTAGAGAACCAAAGGAGACCCCCATGCGAGAGGCCGTCGTCGTTTCCACTGCCCGGACGCCGATCGGAAGGGCGTTCCGGGGCGCTTTCAACAAGACCCATGGCTCGGTGCTCGCCGGCCACGCCATCGAGCACGCGGTCGAGCGCGCACGGATAGAGCCGGGCGAGGTCGAGGACGTGATCCTGGGCTGCGGCCTGCCCGAGGGCGCCACCGGCCACAACGTCGCCCGCCTCGCCGCGGTGCGCGCCGGGCTCCCGGTCGAGACCTCGGCGACGACTGTCAACCGGTTCTGCTCGTCCGGCCTCCAGACCATCTCGATGGCGGCCCAGCGGGTGGTCATGGACGAGGTGCCGGTGATGGTCGCCGGCGGCGTCGAATCGATCAGCCTGGTGCAGAACAACCTCAACCATCACCACTTCGAGGAGGAGTGGCTGATGGCGCACAAGCCCGAGCTCTGGATGTCGATGATCGACACCGCCGAGAACGTCGCCGAGCGCTACGGGGTGAGCCGCGAGGCGCAGGACGAATACGCGCTGGCGAGCCAGCAACGCACCGCCGCGGCCCAGCAGGCCGGACGGCTCGACGACGAGATCGTGCCGCTCACCACCATCAAGGAGGTCACCAACCGGGAGACCGGCGCGACCCATGACGAGGAGGTGACGCTGGCCAAGGACGAGGGCAACCGCCCGGACACCAACCCGGAGGGCCTCGCCGCGCTGAACCCGGTGATGGGGGACGACAAGTACATCACCGCCGGCAACGCGAGCCAGCTTTCGGATGGCGCCTCGGCCTGCGTGGTGATGGAGGCCAGGCTGGCCGAGCAACGCGGGCTCACGCCGCTCGGCATCTATCGCGGCTTCGCCGTCGCCGGCTGTGAGCCCGACGAGATGGGGATCGGTCCCGTGTTCGCCGTGCCGCGGCTGTTGGAGCGCAACGGCCTCACGGTCGACGACATCGATCTGTGGGAGCTCAACGAGGCGTTCGCCGTCCAGGTGGTCTACTGCCGCGACCGGCTCGGCATCCCGATGGACAAGCTCAACGTCGACGGCGGCTCGATCTCGATCGGCCACCCCTACGGCATGAGCGGCGCGCGCCTCACCGGCCACGCGCTGATCGAGGGCAAGCGGCGCGGCGCCAAGTACGTCGTCGTCACCATGTGCATCGGCGGCGGCATGGGCGCAGCCGGGCTGTTCGAGGTGGCGTGAACGTCGGAGACGACTTCCGCATCACCCACGATAAGGTCGAGCTGATCAACTGCGACGACCGCTTCGAACCCATCGCGGTGCCGATATGGTAGGGTGGTCGGCGCTCCAGCCACCCATGTGATGTTGTCGCCCGGCACTCATTGAGCCCGAATGGATACGTTCGACAATTCAATAGGTCTCATGGGAATGTGGCCTACGTCGGAACGGCCGAATGGCGCATATGACTCGACCATTGCAATAGGTTCATTCGTTCCATTCGGCCATCCGCGCCGCAAGTCGGATGCTGTTGCAATTTCGAAAGCGTTCAGCACCAATACAATCCCGTAACCAACGCTCATAGTGGAGCGGAACTCTCATGCGAGATCTTTCAAGGGCATTATTCACTGCCTCCTCGAGCAAACCGGATAGTCGATTGACAACCTCCTGACGAGTGAGAATGTCAAGGGTTGAGATAATCACTAAGGGCCTATCGGTGTACCTATCTTCTGCAATTCGCATGGCTTTTCTGTCATCGATTGCTGCTATCGTCCCAATATCATAGGAGAATGCCAAAGTTGCCGCTTCACCGTCGCCCAGCCCCGCCGATAGCCCGCCACCAACAAGAGCAAGGAACTCCAATTGGCCTGCTTGCCCAAGGCTCTCAACGGTAAGCAATCCATTTGAACAGAGGTCAAAGAGGTGCTCCTCAACGGGTCCTCCACCAATTGGATGACGCTTAACCTCGCGGAGCGCTGTTTCTTCTATACAAAAACTAAGCACACTCGAAGCTAAGATCTGATCCGCACAACCAGTAGCAAGAAGGTTAATTATGACGCTCGCATCGAGGCATACGCAGCTACTTTGAAGCTCGGTTAAATCAAGATGCGAGAGGTTCAACTTGGTCGTCTCCGTCGGTCAACAATTCATCGAGCAATTGCCGTACTCTAATTCGGTCTATGCCAAGTCTCTCGACCAATTGCCCCTCAGACAAGAGTCCTTGCTCTAATGCCAAAGCGGCTAACCAAGCTAGGCGTAGCGGCACCACCGGAAAATCCTCCGTTTCTCGATTACTCAAAAGTGATTTGGCGAACCTTGACGTAAACCCGCGATCCACCATCGATTCCCAGGTTCCTGATTTTAGTAGTTCTAGCGTCTCAAGCCGTCGACACATTCCTTCCGGACTTACATGTGCGGCCTGCGAAATAAGCACAAGATCACGTGGTGAAAACCCACCAGTGTGCTCCACAGCTTCAGCAAATCGCCGTCGGACCCATGCGGACGACATCAAGAAGGCGCCTGCAAAGGCCGTCGCAAATCGCTCTTCACGAGTATCCTCAACATGGTCTTCCTCATTCAGATCCACTTCTCTCCTTGACCCCACCAAGTGCCCCAGTTCATGAGCCGCAGTCATATTTCTACGGGTCTTTGGATGCGACGAATTGACAAGCATACAAGCCCCAACAGTCGGATCGAACGCAAAAGCCCCGGAAATGGTATGTGGCAAGGCGGTTAGAAAAACTCG
>PVBE010028250.1_pt1 | contig 35441 bp, 29 predicted proteins | sample 1631181 | NCBI WGS metagenome assembly PVBE01 (sample SAMN08397723, study PRJNA350692) | Marine metagenome, whole genome shotgun sequencing project. | isolation source: water | place: Pacific Ocean | collected 2012-04
GCGCAGCATTGAACGAAACCGAGGCAAATCAAGATTTATCGCTGGTCAATGATTATCTTGAGCATTGGAATACGCCGCCTTACCGGCGCTATGGATTCCACCATCTGCATCAGATCGTCCGTTATGCCTGTAGTTTTCGTTCGTCGCGAGTCTTAAAGCTCACAAGCACGCCTGAGTCAGCAATTGCCAAGTTGGCCTCAGTCAGGGATCTCACAAGTCATCCGGCGTTTTCTGCTCTTATCGTTGTCCGGGACAATGAGCTTTTGTATGAGCGCTATGCAAGTGATTTTGCCGCCGATCAGCCGCACTCGATTATGTCGATTACCAAGACTTTCACGCATCTGATGGTGGGCGCGTGTATTGATCAAGACCTGATTGACGTAGAGAAGACCGTTGCAGATTACTTGCCTGAGATTGGCTCGGGCTATGCCGGCGCACGAATCCAGGATGTACTGGATATGAACATACTTAATGAATACTCAGAGGACTACGCAGACAGTTCTACCATGGCGCTTGCGCATAATGCAGCTATGGGCTGGCGGCTTCCGCCGTCTGGAGAGGATGATATCTGCAACCGGGATTTTCTTTGCACTATTAAAAGTGGCGATCTTGCCAACTCGTCCGGTCTGGTCAATTACAAATCGGCCAATACAGATGTACTGGCCTGGATTGTAGAGCGGACCAGCAAGAAATCATTAAAAGCGATGTTGCTCGAAATAGTCGAAGCCGCAGGGCTGGAACATACTTTTTACATGTCTACAGACTGTGACGGTGTCCCCAATACCAACGGAGGCGCGTGCATGACGGCCCGGGATCTTGCCCGCTATGGTCTGATTTTTGCCAGAAAGGGCCAGGGGATCTCGAAAGAAACGGTCGGCAGTCATCAGTTGATGGAGGCGACGAGGCAATGTACCGGCCCGACTTTCGCCCCGCCCGACAATTACATACACTACGGCAATCAGCTCAAGACCAACGGACAATGGATCGGGCACAGTGGCTGGGGAGGGCAGTTGCTGATGGTAAATCCCGATAACGCGACGGCCGTTGCATTTTTTAGTGTGTTGGAAAACGAAAGTGCCTCAGATGATTCTTACAGTCGAGCCATTGTCGAGATGGCACAGGAACTGGTCGGACTGTAGGACTTGTGAGGGTCATACGGGAAAATCTGTCTGATTTATCACTTTAGGTTGTGACTATGAGTAAAGAAAAACCACTGAGTACACCGATCGTCTGCAAGGGTCTTTGGAAAATTTTTGGGGCTAATTCCACAAATATCCTGAAGGAGGTCGATCCTACCTGGTCGCGAGCCGAGGTGCAGGAAAAGACCGGCCACGTTATCGCGGTCAAGAACGTCTCGTTTCAAGTCGAACGCGGTGAAACATTTGTGGTGATGGGACTCTCTGGCAGTGGTAAATCAACACTAGTTCGATGTATCTCTCGTTTGATCGAGCCCACGCGCGGTGAAGTTTTAGTCGATGGGATAGATACGGTGACCATGCCCGAAAAAGACCTGATCGAACTGCGTCGACATAAATTGAGTATGGTGTTCCAACACTTCGGCCTGCTCCCTCATCGCCGTGTCATCGAAAATATTGCCTACGGCCTTGAGGTACGGGGTATGCCTCGGGATGAGCGTCTCGAGAAAGCCGGGGAAGTATTGGAATCTGTTGGCCTGAGCGGTTGGGGTGATAATTATCCTCGTGAGCTATCAGGTGGTATGCAGCAGCGGGTTGGTCTCGCACGGGCACTGGCAGTCGATCCGGAAATCATGTTGTTTGATGAGCCCTTTAGCGCGCTTGATCCACTGATCCGACGCGAGATGCAGGATGAACTGCTGCGACTTCAGTCGGTGGTCCGCAAAACGATGGTGTTCATTACGCACGATTTTCTGGAAGCCATCAAAATGGGTGACCACATCGCGATCATGAAGGATGGTGAGTTTGTCCAGATTGGCACACCGGAAGAAATTGTGGCTAATCCTGTGGATGACTATGTGCGGGATTTCTCTGAAGATGTACCCCGCCATAAGGTCCTGACCGTCAATTCCATTATGAACAACGATTGTTGTTGCTGTAGTGAAAATGAAACCGTATCAGACGCCTTGGCAATGATGGATAGACACCAGACTCAAGCCGCTTTTATTGTCGACTCGAATAAAAGCTATCAGGGCACCTTAACTCGTGAACAAGCCATGGCTGACTCGAAGTTCGGTTCTCCCATGAGCCAGCTCATTAACAAACAAACTGCCGTATCACCGGATGCTCTGATCGAAACACTGATTGCCACCGCAACCCGTCTCAACCATCCGATTCCTGTGGTCGATTCCGATAACAAACTGCTGGGTGCAGTTGACCATCGCGCGATACTACTGGCAATCGAAGGCAGTTAGGCTATAGCAGATTAGACGAACGACTCAAGCTGTTCACATCACCAACAAATAATGAAACTCTCTGGCCAACAACGGAACCTGATTAAGCCCATCGGTATAAGTACAGCCGTCATTGCTGTTTCAATCTTAATTGCGCAGTTCACACCGGACGAGCAAAAATTTCCACAACAAATTGTTGATACCTTCCCATTTGCTGACTGGATCAATAGCGGACAAGCCTGGCTAAAGGAAAACTACCAGTGGGCGACTCGGGCATTTGCAGATGTCATTCGCAATTTAATTGACGCGGTCGAGACGTTTTTGGTGTTGACAGCCTGGCCTGTGATTGTACTCGGCATCGGTCTAATCGCTTTTAGGTTCGGCGGCCTACGCCTTGCCTTAGTCTGCTCTGTGTCGACCATGGCCTGGGCCAGTCTGGATCTGTGGGATGCTGCGATGTCAACTCTCAGCGTGATGTTTGTATCTGTGCTGCTCGCATCCGTACTCGGAATCGTGCTCGGAATTTTCGCGTCTCAAAACGATCGATTTGAAGCTGGAATCCGACCCATTCTAGATACCATGCAGACACTACCTGGCTTTGTCTATTTACTGCCTGCAATATTCTTTTTTGGAATTGGTTCCCCACCCTCTGTCCTCGCGATCGTAGTCTACGCGCTACCCCCCGTCGCACGGTTAACCAACTTGGGGATTCGCCAGGTGCCCCACGAAACGATCGAGGCAGCACGCTCTTTTGGTTCTACGAACAGGCAGCTGCTGTTCAAGGTAAAACTCCCTCTGGCACTGCCATCAATCGCAATGGGCATCAACCAAACGATTATGATGGGGCTGGCCTTGGTGGTTCTTGCTGCCTATATAGGCGCCGGAGGACTGGGCTATGAGGTTTATGTTGGTCTCCGGCGACTCAGATTTGGTCAGGGTTTAGAAGCGGGTATCGCGATCCTCCTCATGGCGATCATGTTCGACCGGATCACTACCGCTGCAAGCCTACGGCAACAGGGCAACGATCCAAACAAAGGGTTCAAGCTGCTCCCTAGCCGACTTCAGGGACAACCCTGGGCCGAGACCTTTGAACAAGTTCTCACACTCGTCTATGTAATATGCGGCGCGATTAGTGGTCTGTATTCGAAAGTTCTGGCGGGTCTTGCTCAAACCATTACACGCCCGTTAGGTATCAGATTCAGCAGTGGATTCCATCGACTGGTCATCGCCAACGGGTATTTCCTGACCTCAGTGACCCTTCTTACACTGGCCTATCTTTTCGACGCCCACGGCACCGGATTTGGCAACTACCCCTCCAGTTGGGAATTTTCAATCCAGAAGCCAGCCGATGCGGGATTGGAAGCACTCACAACGAGTACATTGTTTATTGGCATCACGACATGGTTTCGTGGTTTTGTTTTCAACTGGATGTTGGATCCGCTCGCAGAATTTCTGGTCGGCTTGCCCTGGTGGTATGTGATTGGCTTGCTCAGCGCTTGTGTCTGGTTAGCCTGTAACAGAAGTACCGCAATCGTGTGTGTATTTGGCTTGCTGTTTATCGGCGCGACAGGTTTATGGTCGATAGGGATGTTCTCAATGGCACAGATACTAGTATCTGTTGTTCTGTGTATGATAATCGGGATACCGCTGGGCATACTTGCCGCTGTAAACAATACTTTCGAGGCCATTATCCGACCGATATTGGATGCGATGCAGACATTACCCGCGTTTTGCTATCTCATACCTGTGCTGATGTTCTTTGGAGGTAATGTGGTCTCGGCAGTGATCGCTATCATGATCTACGCACTGCCTCCGGTTATAAGACTAACTAACCTGGGGATCCGCGAGGTATCGACTGAGGCTATAGAGGCAGCAACGTCGTTTGGGTCGACATTCTCTCAAACGCTATTGAAAGTGAAAATACCGCTCGCTTTGCCTTCAATTATGATGGGCGTTAATCAATCCATGATGATGGCGCTAGCTATGCTGATAATAACCCCGTTGATTGGCGGTGGTGGCATTGGACGGGAAGTCTTTGTCGGACTCTCCCAGGCCAATACGGGCCAGAGCCTGCAAGCCGGCCTGGGCATCGTGTTTTTTGCGGTCGTCCTTGATCGACTGACGCAGGCTCTTAGCACGCGCCAACAAAAAGCATTAGGACTCAATATCGGAGCACATTAGGCAAACCTACTGCAACGCATCCAGGGCCAGAAACTCCGATTGATAATTCTCTTTGAATTGCAATTATTGGCGGGTCCTGAAGATCCTTTGACTTACCCTTCCCCAAAGAAACCTTTTTAAACTATACTTTTTGAGACAAAGCGGTTTACAGGCATCAAATAAGCCTGATTCAACACCAACGGAGGTAATCAATGAACAATTGTAAGATTTTACGGAAATTCACAGTGGCCCTTGTAGTTGCTCTGGGAATGGCATTCATCCCGGCCACATCCTATGCAGCCAAGGGCGTTGTTAAGATCTGGGAAGGCGACTGGACCGGCAACCTTGTTTTCGGAAAGCTTTCCCAGATCATCCTAGAAGAAGAAATGGACTACAAAGTCAAGCAGATCTTCATGGCCGGCACGGCAGGCTGGGAAGCAATGGCCGCTGGTGACCTGGACATCGCCTTGGAGACGTGGCCCAGTTACAACGCGGATGCCAAGGCTAAGTATTTTGCCGAATACGGTGGCGACGGCTCTGTCATTTACGTCACCGAATCGGGTGTGGTTGGTGCTAGTGACTACTACATTCCGCGTTACATGTGTGAGGGCGATAGCTCGCGCGGCATCGAGGCGACAACACCAGATCTTTGCATGCACGCCAGAGGTGAATGTAGCAACTGTGGACTGGAGAAGCTCAACCAGTATGCCGATGTCTTTGCGGCGCCTGAAACTGCTCCAAAAGGGCGGCTTGTGGGTTGCCCGGTCGCCGGGTGGGGTTGTGATGATCAGAAGAGACTCGACCTCAACGGTGTAAATTTTGAGGCTGTCGAACTCGGCACAGACACTGCGCAATGGGCGGAACTTACGGCCGCTTTTAAGCGAGGTGATCCGATACTAGTGTACGCTTGGGAACCATTGTGGATATTCGCAGCCTATGATCTGGTTGGTATTGGCATACCAAAGAATGTAGACGGCAGCTGCTGGCCAGCCTGTGGTTGGCCTAAGGATGTGACCTTCCAGGCGGCGAATCCGGATTTTGCGAAAAAGCACCCGGACGTCATCACCATGCTAAAGAACATGAAACTATCGAACGCTCAGCAGGCGCCGATGATCTTTGACGTGGATGTCGAGAAGATGACAGTCGAAGACGCAGTGCGAAAATGGATGGATGCTAACCCGGATGTCTGGAGGTCCTGGTTGCCTTAGCCGGATACCTTAACTGCAAAAGCCCCTGAAACTCAGGGGCTTTTTTTTGGCTATTGCTCCAAGGCTGGCCAGGGAATGGTTTATTTTCCCCCGCAGTATGTGGGGGTCGGGGGTAAGATGTGCCGCACCGGCTATTCTTTCTCGTTTGATTGTACTAGCGCTGCTAAAGCCCGACCGGCAGATCAAGCTCAGTAACTTCTTTTGAGATCCGGATTTTCCAGTCTCATACTGGGACTATCAGGCTAAGGTTGATCGAGGCTGCGAAGTTGCTCACACTAAAGACAGATTCGGATTATCAACAGCGGCTGGGCATTTTGAAAACATCCTAAATCCAAAAATATTATGGCTGCCAAAAGCTTATCCAGAATACGAGCCCCCTTAAGGGTGCAGTGGTTGTTCCTGTTGGCGATGGGAGCCACGTGGGTTGCTTATGCTTTCTCCCCAGCTGATGCAGGCAAGGCGTTAAAAGCCAATGCGTGCATCAAGTGCGATCTTACGAGGGTTGATTTTCATGACAAGCATCTTGCCGGAGTGAATCTCAAGTGGGCTCGGTTGAATTCGTCGAATCTTGCAGCCACAAATTTGGCAGGAGCCAACCTGTACGGCGCTTTTGCAAACCATGTGACCTTAACTGGCGCCAATCTCGCAGGAGCAGACCTTCGCGGCGTGACGATGAAGTGGGGGAATCTGCGCCAAATTAATCTTTCGGATTCAGATTTAACGGATGCTGATCTGTTCCTCTCCAATCTTAGTGGGGCAGACCTTCGCAGAGTCACTCTGATCAGAGCCAATCTGATGCGGGTAAAGCTTGAGGATGCGAACCTCAGTCAATCCAATCTGGCGCACACAAATCTAATGGAGGCAAGCCTGCGAGGGGCAAACTTAACTGGCGCGAATCTCACCAGAGCAAACCTCGGTGGAGCTAACCTGGCGCTGGCAAGATTTACCAATTCGGTTTTGACTGGGGCGATGTTGTGGAGTGCGGACCTTTCCGGCGCCAATCTTTTGGGGGCAAATATTTCCGGGGCCAATCTTTCGGGCGCGATATTGTGCAAAACTGTCATGCCCGACGGGGTTCAGAACGATTCGAGTTGTTAGTGAGCCTCTCTGTTAGAGTGGTGGTGGGGTCGTGTACATCGGCCAGAGAAGGATTTCGGCTTCCTTAAAACTGGATTCGACTTGAGCAATTTCCTACCCAAGCATCTTGCCAGATTTCTAACTCTGGGGATGTGCCTTGTTGTGTTGTTCCTTGGCGGCGAACCATCGTTTGCGCAGAAACAGGATCAATCTTTGGGATGTACAACGGGGGATTCTGGCATTGAGCCACCGTTTCCGTTCGATATCGGGGATGGTAATGATTACGGCCAGAGAAAACTGGAACTGACCGTGCCCGACAAGTGCCGGTGTGATGGCAGTAATTGCACGCCGTGCCCGGTCGTGGTGGGGTATCACGGGTATGGGGAGAGCGGCACCAGCAAGCATAGCTGGAAGCGCAGACTTGAGCCAAAAGGTGAAGCGGCCGGCTTCATCAGTCTCTATCCAACAGGCGATATGACGGAAACCAATTATTTCAATTGGGGGGCATTGAAAAAGCGCCGCAGTCGGACCCGCCAGAATTGGGCAGTTCCTTCCTGTCAGGCTGTCGACGACGGATGTTTGCTGGTGGATGGTATTCCGTGTGACTGGTGTGGCTCCAACAGCGAAGACGACGAGATCTCAACCCAGCGAGAGATTGATTTTACCCTGGCGATTATTCAGTGGACCATGGATCACTATTGTGTGGATCCGGAGCAGATATTTGCAACTGGGTTCTCAAATGGCGGTCTAATGTCCTATCTGCTTTCCAGGCATCCAGAGACATCCGGCGTATTCAAGGCCCTAGTCCCTGTGGGCGGGGTAGATCAAGCAGGACGCAACGATCACCTTAAGTGGATCCATGCCCCGCCGGAGGGGAATTCACCGTGGATTCTGCACGCCAATGAAATCTTCGACCGGTTTGAACCCTACGATGGCCGAACTTACGCCGACCACCCCGGCAACGCAGGAGGCGGATGGAATTCCGTGTGGCTTTATCCATCAGTGCTGCAGGTGTTCGCTAAATATGTAACCGATAACGACGGTTATCTTGATTGTGGCTTTGCGCCAACCGATATGGGTGATCGATATGGCATGCCGGATGTCGGCGGCATTGTGCCCGAAGGGTATCGCCGGCTTTTTGAGCTTGAGGGCTCAGGGCAGAAGATGTTGCGCTGTTTCACCAAGGATGCCCAGGGAAAGGTCTGCCGCAAACTCGCAATCTGCCTATGGGATGGGGGCGCGCCAGGAGACGATCTGGGTATCAGTGAATCAGAAACCCGGACGGACAAGCCGAAAATAACGCCAGGCGCGACACATGAACGTGCTGGGCGTGAGTGGATGGGAGGCGACGAACCTGGCGTGGGAGGCACCGCCCCAATGGATGTGATGTGGCGTTTCTTTCAGTCGTCCGTGAACCCATAGAGAAAACTTCACCCGCAAGTGCGGCGGCGGGTATTGTCATACTAGTGTGACTAGGATTTGCGCCACCAGCGGATTTTGTCCGAGCGATCGCGTTGTGTCTTGCCGGCACGAAAACGTCCGAAAAAGAAAAAGGCGCCAAGCCCAATGACAATCAGGCCGCCAAATATGATCTCGTTCCAGCCCATCAGTTGCGGCTGCGCAGTTTGGCCAGCAGCCGAAGTATCTCAAGATACAACCAGATCAGAGTCACCATCAAACTGAAGGCGCCATACCACTCGAGGTATTTGGGCGCACCGCGCTCGGCGGCTTCCTCTATGAAGTCAAAATCCAGCACCAGACTAAGCGCAGCGATGGCCACCACAAAAAGACTGAAGCCGATACCAAATAGACCGTTGCTGTGAATAAAGCCGATACTGGACCCGAAAAAACCCATAACAAAACTGACCAGGTATAAAAGGGCAATACCGCCGGTGGCGGCAACGATCATCAGCCGGAAGTTTTCGGTCGGTTTGATCAATCCACTCTTGTAGGCAAGCAGCAATATCCCCAGCGTGCCAAAGGTCAGGCCCATCGCCTGTATCACGATGCCGGGATACTGCGCTTCGAACATTGCCGAAATCCCACCTAGAGCGAGGCCTTCTGCCAATGCATACAGCGGTGCCGTGATCCCTGCCCACTGGCGCTTGAAGATCGTAATCAAAGCCAGCACCAGACCGCCGATCAGCCCGATCCACAGCAAACCGGTGACTGCGGCGGGATCTCCACTGCGGAAAAAAATATTCCAGGTAAAAGAAGCAGTGATGAAGCAGAGCACCAGCAGAATACCTGTCTTGTTGACAGTTCCCGCGAGCGTCATCCGGCCGTCTGTTGCTGAGTCGGCAAAGGTGGCGTCTGGTTTGAACGCCTCACCGCGGAACATGGGATTGCCGGTCCGGCCGAAAGTCGTCAGGGCGTTGTGTTTGGACATAAAGGGTTCCTTGAAGTAACAGGTTATATTGTAATGCCAAGTACTCCGACACAAGCCTTAACCAGGCGTAATAGGTGCATTGTCAAAGACAGTGAGTTGTCACCAATGGCCTGATGCGTAATTGAGGAAAACTCCAGTGAAAGACACCTTAAGAACGCCGCAAGAACGTTTCACACAATTGCCGGATTTCTCCTACCTGCCTAACTATCTTGATGACCTCGCCGGTTATGAAGGGTTGCGTTGCCATTATCTTGATCTGGGCCCTAGTGATGCCAGTCAGACATTTTTGTGCGTGCATGGTCAGCCCACCTGGGGATTTCTGTTTCGCCGGATGATCCCAGTTTTTCTTGAATCGGACGCCCGGGTAATCGTTCCGGACCTGTTTGGTTTTGGCCGTTCAGACAAGCCCACAGAGCAGGCGGTGTATACCTTTGATTTTCACCGCAATATGTTATTGGCCTTCCTTGCACGACTGAAACTAACAAACCTCACGCTGGTCGGCCAGGATTGGGGTGGCATACTGGGTTTGACGTTGCCGATGGAGCCCCCATTGCGCTTCTCGCGATTGCTGTTGATGAATACTGTTCTGGGCACGGGGGACAAGCCCTTGGGAGATGGTTTTCTCGCCTGGCGTCAATGGTGTCGGGACAATCCCGATATGTCGGCAGGCCGATTGCTGGGTCGGGCCTGCCCGCATCTTAGTGATGCGGAAAAAGCAGCCTACGATGCGCCTTTCCCGGATGCCACCTACAAAGCAGGGGCCCGGGCCTTTCCGGAACTGGTGCCTGATCATCCAGATGCACCCGGCGCCGCGTTGTCACGCGATGCCCGTGACTGGCTGTCACAGCAATGGACCGGTAAAACCTTTATGGCGATCGGTATGACCGATCCGGTTATCCCGCCACCGGCAATGATGGGTTTGCAAAAAACTATCCGCGGTTGTCCTGACCCGTTTGAGGTAAAAGATGGTGGGCATTTTCTGCAGGAGTGGGGCAAAAGCGTCGCCCAGGCAGCAGTTAACCGATGGAGTCCGTCAGGCGGCTAAAGGCCTGGCCGATTAACTGAATTCATCAAGGCTGAGTGCTGGCTTATATGTCGCCAATGAGCAGAGGACGTGGCAGAGTGGTTTGCCTGCTAGAAAAACCCCGGACGCAGGGGTGAGGCTGCGATCAGGCCGCCGTCGATGGTCAGCGTCTGCCCGGTTATGAAGCTTGCGCCATCGGAGGCAAGCCACAGGGCGGCTTGCGCTATATCCTTGGGCTGGCCAAAACGCCCGGCCGCGTGGCGAGCCAGGGCATCAGCCCTGGCCGCATCGGGGTCATCTGCAAGATCAAAGGCAGCGTCAGCCATCTCGGTCATGATCCAGCCAGGGCAGATTGCGTTGCAGCGTATGCCCTGGTGACCATGATCGACCGCGATTGAGCGGGTCAAGCTGTGAACAAAGGCCTTGGAGGCGTTGTACAGCGCCATCGATGGGTCGGCATGATCGGCACTGATAGAGCCGATGTTAATAATGGTCCCGCCGCCGTTACCGGCCATCAGTGGAATAAATTCCCGGCAGAGTGCAAAAACGCCCCAGGTATTTACACTCATCAGCGCTTCAAAATCCTCATCGGTACTGTCAACGACAGTTTTCTCTACCTGCACGCCTGCGTTATTAACAAGAATATCAATCTTGCCTAGGCGACTAACGGCCTCACTCGCCAGCTTCTTTACGTCGTCGCTGCGACTGACATCAGCTGTAAGTGACGAAATACCTTGAGGTAATGGGTCTTTGCGCTCGCTTCGGCTGCAGGTCAGCACCTGTGCCCCTTCACGGGCAAAAAGTTCGACCATGGATCGCCCGATTCCGCGGCTACCACCAGTGATGACAGCGGTTTTGTTTTTAAGTTGTCCGCCCATGGGTAATTAAAGATGCATCTGTTGAGCCTGGGCTGTCAGTCCGCCATCAAGCACCCATAACTGGCCCGAAGCATAGCGCGCCTCGTCCCCAGCCAGCCAGTTCACCAGATTAGCCACATCCTCGGGTGTGCCGTAGCGGCCAATCGGGTGCACCCGGCGGACTTCATTTTTCAGGCTGTCGATATCACCGCTGGAACCAAAGAAACTTTGCAGCATCGGGGTATCGATGTACCCGGGACAGATGGCGTTTACCCGGATGTTATCGGGGCCATGATCGCAGGCCAGCGCTCGGGTCAGGGCATGGACGGCTCCCTTGGTTGCGCAGTAGGCAGCCAGCCCCGGGTCTGCGATAAAGCCGTCGTAAGAGCCAAAGTTGATGATTGAGCCTCCACCCACCTGGCGCATTAGTACAAGACCATGCTTGCAGGTCAAAAACGTTCCGGTAACGTTAATGGCGAATATTCGGTTCCACTCTTCGAGCGAAGTCTCTTCAACTGTTTTTTCGATCTCAATGCCGGCCGCGTTCACCAGAATATCGAGCCGGCTCTGTTCGGTGTTGATCCTTTGCATCACGTTGGTGACGCTTGCTTCTGAGCTGACGTCACACTCAGCATGCAGTACCTGCGCGGGCACTGAACCAGGATCACCGCTGATGTCTGCGGCGTAGACGGTTGCACCCTCGGCTGACAGGCGCTCACAGATGGCGGTGCCGATTCCCCCGACGCCACCGGTCACCAGGGCAACCCGTCCACTGAGCGAAGCAGGTGACTTTGCGCTCATAGGCTGCATGCCCGCTGGTACGCATCCAGAATCAGGCCATGGAAGTGATGCACCCCGTGCTCACTCATGCCCGAGCCATCAGGGTCAACCAGGTAGCGCCCCTGGGTAAAGCCTGGGGTGCGCATTCCCCGCTGTACGCTCTCTACCAGGCTGATATCTTCAGGTTGTAGCACATTGTCGATGAAGGCAATGGCCTCGAGTTCAGCAGGTTCGGGCCGAGCGGTTTCAAAGAAAAAATCGAATTCCTCGTAAGTTTCTTCCGGACCAACTGGAATGAAGCGCCAGACCATAAAGTTACCTCGGCCGGGGTATCGCATCAGTGTGGTATTAGGCCACAGGTACCATACGGCATGGTCGGTGACGCTGGCGCCCGAGATGTTATAGGCCTGGTTGTCGGTACGCCCGGCCTGCGCCATATGACTTGAGTAAATGCCGTGCGTCGTGACTTTATAGGTATCCATCTCGACCAGCGAGACAAAGTCCTTGTGGGCTACCGGGCAGTGATAGCATTCCAGAAAATTGTCGACTACCGATTTCCAGTTGGCCTGGATGCGGTAAGTCAGGCGATGGGCGAAGGTCAGGTCCGCCAGGTCCGGCGCATAGGATAGGACTTCGCTAGCGAGGTTTTCGGACACATCGGCCAGCGCCGACGAGTCGTTGTCGAGATTCACGAATACCAGGTGACAGAAGGTTTCCACGCGGATAGTGTCCAGGTGAATGTCAGCCTCACAGAAATTTTCAATCAATTCGCTGCGTCTGGCCCGGCGCAGGCTGCCGTCAAGGTTGTAGACCCATGCATGGTAAGGACAGGTTATGGCCTTCACCTTGCCGGCACCGCTCAGCAGTTCATGGCCGCGGTGTTTGCAGACGTTATAAAAGGCGCGCAGTTCACCTTGCGTATCACGCATGGCGACGATGCTTTGCCCCTGAATATCGGCAGTGACATAACTGCCGGGTTCACGCAGTTGTTCTTCATGGCAAAGAAACTGCCAGGTTCTTGCGAATATCTGTTCTTGCTCGATCTGCAAAAACTGCGGCTCAAGGTAGCAATCGCTATGGATAGAGCACGATCGGCTCGCTACGGCATCATAACCATTGCTGATGCGTCGCCATTCCTGTGTGGGAAGTTTCTGGTTCATGGGTCAACGGACACCAGGATCGGGGCAGTCAGTTCAGATAGAGATTTCCTCTGCACACCATTGTTATCAAAATTAGCCGGGTCAAGCCAGGCCTCAAATGCAACTTTAAGTTGTGGCCATTCCAGGTCAATAGTCCCATACCATGCGGTATCACGGTTGCGCCCTTTATAAACCATTGCCTGGCGAAAAATCCCTTCGAACGAAAAACCCAGGCGCCGTGCAGCGCGACGCGACCGTTCGTTCAGGGCGTCGCATTTCCATTCGTAGCGTCTGTACCCCAGCTCAAAAGCATGTTTCATCATCAGGTACATGGCTTGCGTGGCAGCTGGCGTTTTTTGCAGTCGAGGTGAGAAATGAATATGCCCGACTTCGATCGAGCCACTGGCCGGCGCGATACGAAGGTAACTGGATACTCCCATGGCTTTGCCTTGAGGGTCAACGACGGCATAGAACATTGGATCCGATTGTGTACTGATTTCTTCCAGCCATGACTGTAATGCCTTTGGCGTAGCAAAAGGGCCGTACGCCAGATAGACCCAGTCCAGGCCATCTGCGTCTTGGGCGAAGGCGTCGAACAACTCCGACGCGTGATGCTTCGCATTAAGCGCCTCTAGCCGACAGTAGGACCCTGCAAGAGGTCCCCTACAAGGAAATGGCGGTGGACACCAGTTAGTGACGGGAAATCCGAGGTTGAGGCTTGAATCAGTCATAAGAAGCTCCGATGGATCCAGAATTAAATTTCTGGTGGCAATGTTTCAAACGTAGGTATCAGCACCACGGCCAAGTTGTTTTCTGACCCGATCAATTCTAAATCCAAAAGATAATGCGGGCGCGATCTGAGAAGGGCGCGGATTGGTTTACCCGCCTGCCTGCGGGCAGACGTATAAACGTTGTTCGATGGCGAGCAGGTTACGACTAAGTTAAAGTTCGCAAACGCGGATTCATTTAATGATGTATCTTGCCCGGTTGGGTGTCGCGCCCATGCTGTCAGAATGCGCGTGATGGATTCGCTGCACGGGACTTGGGGTGCGGATTCAGTTAACTATCTGACTTGCCGGTTTGGCTCGTCGAAAACGTTCTAAGGATATAAAAATGAAAGAAAGCCAAAAGGTTGCTGTCGTGACTGGTGCGGGTACCGGGGTAGGTAAAGCCGTCGCCCAAATTTTTTTGCAGCACGGCTATTGTGTGGCGCTTGCCGGACGGCGCGAGAAATTACTGCATAGTGCGGTGTCAGAGGCTGGCGCCGATTCGCAAAGCACGCTGTGCCAGCAGACGGATGTGGGCTGTGAGGAAGATGTCGACGATCTGTTCGATGCAACAGTCGGCCGCTTTGGTCGCATTGACGTGCTTTTTAACAATGCCGGCATCGGTGCCCGGCCGGTCGATATCGATGAGTTGCCGTTAGCCGAGTGGCAGGCAGTGCTGAACACCAACGTGCATGGCGCTTATCTTTGCGCCCGGCGGGCTTTTGGGCAGATGAAAAGCCAGGACCCCAAGGGCGGGCGGATTATCAACAATGGCTCGATCTCGGCTTCAATGCCTCGGGTCAACAGCACCCCCTATACTGTCAGCAAGCACGCGATGTCGGGCCTGACCCGCAGCATTGCCCTTGATGGAAGGCCGCATAACATCGCCTGCGGTCAGATCGATATTGGCAATGCATCTACCGAGATGGCAAAACCTCTGGGCGAGGGTGTACGCCAGCCTAACGGCACCATCATGGCAGAACCTCTGATGGATGTGGCGCACGTCGCCACCAGCGTATTGCATATGGCCGAGCTGCCGCTGGATGCTAATGTGCTGTTCATGAACGTAATGGCAACCACAATGCCATTTGTGGGTCGTGGCTGATCCGGGGTTAGGTTTCGACCTCAGTCAGGCCTGAGCATCACTCTAACGCTGCAAGCTCTGGGAGCGCTTGTTTCTGAGATCTGAGAAATCAGTTTTATATGATTCGCCGCCTTTGACCTAAATGACGATAAGGTCGCGGGTGGTCGCAGTCAGCGGCTCGCATCCCGTATCCGTGATCAGAACGTTATCGATCAGGCGGACTCCAAGTCCCTCCTCAAGTCCGAATACGGGAGGCTCGACAGCGATCACCATGCCTGCCTCCAGTATGTAACCTGAGCCACTGTCCATGATCAGCGGCTCAACCCAGGATGGCGGAAATGCGGCCCCAACAGCATAGCCCGTCATGTGTAACCGGTAAGCATCCAGGCCAGCATCGGCGATTATTTTTTTTGCGGCCTCGTGCGGCTGAGCAGCAGGAATGCCGGCACGCATTTGTGCCATGCAGGCGTCGCCCGCATCACGGATCACCTGATAGATATCGCGCATCCGCTGGGTTGGCTCAGCAAGGCACAGTTGCCGGCCGATCGTGACACAGTAGCGGCGGTAGTGGGCGCCGAACTGAATATGCATGAAATCGCCAGGCGTAATGACCCGATCACTCGGTTCACCATGGGCAAAGGCGGTGCGGTAGCCGCTAAGAAAGTTCATCGGGCTAGAAGGGATATCGCTGCCTGCAGCCATCAGGGTATGGTGTACATCGGCCGAGACGGCACGTTCGGTCTTGCCCGCGGCGATCGACGAGCAGCATGTCACCATGGCCTGGTCGCAGATCGCCGCGGCTTTGCGAACATAATCTAATTCCGCCGGTGACTTAATCAGTTTAACGTCGCCCACAAGACTGGTGGCATCCATCACCAGGTCATCCCCGAGAAGCGCTACAAGCCTTTCATGGTCGTGTGGGTGCAGGTAGTAGGCCGGCACTTCCAGGCCCGCTCTAAGGCCCCGGTAGTTTTTTTCACGCAATATCTCAGCAACAACCCGGATTGGATCCTCGGGCTCGCGCCCACCCCAGCCACGAACCTCGTCTGCCAGCGACTCGGCCCTCAACAGGGGCACCTCGGGGAGCCGGCTGAGGATGGTCAGCGGCCCCGGTACCAGCGGAAAGAACAGAATCTGAAATTCCTGATATCCCTTGGCCGGTGATCCGATCAGATAGTTAATATGCACCGGCGCAATAACCAACAATAAATCGATCCCTGCATCCTCCATCGCCTGACGCACTTTCCGCTGACGATCTTCAAATTCTTCCGGCGAAAAAAATTCTTTTGACATGGTGTTTAACTCAGTGCTTAAAGCTGCTGCCCCCGATTAATCTCACGAAATCATGGAAACCTGGCAGGGGCTATTATCAGTTGTATGGGATTGTTTGGTGAAGTTTGGCGCATTCAATGAAAATTCGACAGCGAAAGATTTCTTACCCAACACCGTCATACTTTCAGGAAGCGACACTCTATCGTAATATTAAAGGCTGCCTTATAGGTATTTTCTAGGTTTTGGGAGCAACCTTAATACGGGGCAATGGTAATACCTTGAAGCGATCACTGACAGAAAATCCGCACGTAGTTATAACTAAATAGAAGATGATATGAAAGTTATTATCATCGGTAACAGTGCTGCAGGATTGAGTGCACTGGAAGCTTTTCGAAAAATTGATACTGTTTCTCAAGTGCAGGTCATTACTAAGGAATCCCCACGTCCATATTCGCGGGTCCAACTTCCCTATTATCTGACCGGTCGAGTAGCGCTTGATAACCTCGCTATTCGCCCTGATAGCCACCTACATGATTTGAATGCCAAGATCATAACTGGACAAGTAGTCGGGCTCGACACGGCAGCGAAAACTGTGCACCTGAATACGGGACAACGTCTTGCCTACGACCGCTTGCTTATCGCCAGTGGCTCTACTCCTTTTACGCCTGCAATAACTGGCATCGGGCTACCTGGTGTACATAACATTTGGACAATGGAAGATGCGCTTGCCCTCAAGAACGTACTAATTGAGGGGCAACGTATCCTGATCATTGGCGGCGGCTTTATCGCTATGCAAGCTGCATGGGTTGCAGCACAATGCAACTTGTCAACCACACTGTCTGTACGCTCCATCATCATGCGGCGCGATCTAGATGATATAGCCAGGAAAGCCCTGAAAGAGCGCATGAGGGCAGCCGGCATCTTGCTTATGGAAGGGGCCATGCCGGATGGAATATTTGAGGCTGCAAACAATACCCTGCAGGTTGATTTCACCGGACATGACTCTCTCCAAGTAGACGCAATAGTTTCTGCCACTGGCATTCAGCCCAATACAGGATTTCTGGAAGACAGCGATCTAGAAATTGATGGCGGCATCCTGGTTAATTCAAATATGCAGACCAATATTCAGGATATTTACGCTGCCGGGGATGTAGCAGCTGCCAAAGCGGCTGGGGGTCGACAACACCAGGTGCAAGCCTTATGGCCATGTGCTGTTGAACAGGGGCAAGTCGCCGGACAAAATCTTGCCGGGCTTGATACGGCTTATCAAGGCTCTTTAAACATGAACGTTGTGGAGCTATTTGGCCTGGTTATCGCATCAGTAGGAAGGTTTACTGATACGGCGGGGTTTGATACTTGGACCTGGGATGACCAGAAAGTTGGAAACTATCTCAGAATTTTTCTCGATGAAGGTGTTCCAGTTGGCGGAATATCACTTGGTAAGGCCGAGGGCGTGGGAATTCTGGGCATGTTGAGACCTTATATCCGCCACCACCGTTATCTGAGTGCAGATCGCCCGGGCGATTTGGCTCAGACCCTACAGTTGAATCTATTTCCTGGGTCATTCCGAAAACCGGCCCTGTAATGACACACTGAATGCAAGGCATTTGCAGGAATCAGTTTTGATTGTCGATATTCCAAGTTCTTGCATTAATTCAACTGCCCGCAATCCCGTTGGAGAGGAGCCTTGTCGCCAAAGGCGCTAATATGGTAGCGTACTGATTAATAAACGCACTGCAAACAGCATTAATAACCTGGGCTCGGTAGTACATGTCGTTAGCCTGCAAAAATTTTTTTCAGTCACTAGCCAGTGTGAAATGCACGCCCGATCTGCCCTTATCCAGAAGGCCTCATTTCTTAAAAACCTGCAGACTAACTTTTTAGGTCATCCGATCAACAACTGGACACCGACCCGGGCATGGAATGCAGCATGAAGCTTTCAGTCCTACACCAGACCAATACCCAACAACTAGATCCTGCTTTGGTTTGGTATCTAGGCCCGCCGCACAGGCTTGGTTGCAGAAAGTAAGAATTGTGGGGGGAAGATGAAAATTGTAACCATGGATCCCCGCAAATGTGTCGCTTGTGGCCATTGTGAAAACGCCTGCGCATTTCACCGCTCAGGTAATTATGACCACCGTAATTCCGCTATCCGCGTAAACCACTATCCCGAAAAATCGGCCTGTATACCCATGACTTGTGTCCATTGCCAGGTCGCCTGGTGCATGGATGGTTGCCCCGCTGCGGCCATCAGCCGCTGTGTCGAGACAGATGCTGTTCTAATCGATGCCGACCGCTGTATAGGGTGTAAGATATGTATGCTGGCCTGCCCATTTGGTGTTATCAATTTTGATACAGAAAAATTGATCTGTTTCAAGTGCGACCTGTGCGGCGGCGACCCGAAATGTGTTCAACACTGCTTCCCGGGAGCCCTTGAGTTCGAGAATGAAGAGGCTATTGCCCTTGGCAACCGCAATCACCACGACAATAGGCTGATAGCCATGTTTGGGAGAGAAAATCATGATTGAGAAATCTCGGGATTTCCCACCGGTGAACACATTTTGTCGTATGTGCGATAACCACTGCGCTATTACGGTTCACCGAGACGGCAACGGCCAGGTTTCCAATATAGAGAGCTACCCAGATCATCCTTGGAATCAAGGCCGCATCTGCTCCAGAGCTGGAGGGGCCGTCGAGATTACCAATCATCCGGATCGCCTGTTGCGACCACTTAAAAAGGTAGGTTCAGGCTGGCAAGAAATTGATCTTGAACAAGCGCTCGATGAAATCGCTGAGCGAGTTGCCGATCTGCAAACTAATTTCGGCCCTGAAAGCATGTCGGTCTGGAAAGGTGAGGCTACGTCATTTAACCAACAAGAAGATCTGGCAAAGCGTTTTTGTCGAGCTCTTGGAACCCCGAATTATCTGTCTGTGGACTCATTGTGTTTTTGCACTCGAGAAATTGGCTGGTCACTGGTTTATGGTAGTTGGCCCAAGCCGGATTTTCGCAATTCACGTTGTATGCTGGTGTGGGGCTCCAATCCACCGGCAGCTCACCCACCCCTAACAAGGCAAATTCTTAAAGGCCAAGAGCGTGGCGCAACTTTGGTCGTTATAGACCCACGGCTTTCGACTATTGCCCGCCAGGCTGATATTCATGTGCAACCAAAACCGGGAACTGATGGTGCCCTGGCCTGGGGCCTAGCGCACCAATTGATTGTTAATGACTGGTACGACAAGGATTTTGTGAAAAGTTACACCATAGGTTTTGATAAAGTTGCTCGCTATGCTGCTGATTTCACTCCTGGGGCTGTCGAAGTCCAAACTGGTGTTTCAGCGCAAACCGTAATCAAGATTGCGTCGCTTATACATCAGGCCGGATCGCGCTTTGCGCAATATACAGGAAATGGCATTGAACACTACGAAAATGGTGTTAACAACACCCGTGCCATCGCCTATCTGAATGCGCTGTGCGGTTCGTTTGACATGAAAGGCGGTTCCGTGCAGGTGGATGGCCTCGGGCAACAGTCTCTCGCACTTTATGACGAGATTCCCCTGAGGCAACTCAAACGTGCAGACGGTGATAAGTTTCCAGTGATGCGTGACTTCCGCCAAGAATGTAATACCATGACAGCGCTCGATGCGATTCTGACGGGCAATCCCTATTCTCTCAAGGGCATGATTATGACTGCGGCTAATCCGGTCATAACTAACCCAAACTCAGAGAAGGTCCGTAAGGCACTGGCGGCGCTGGATCTGCTCGTGGTGCGCGAATTGTTCATGACTGAAAGTGCCGGGTTAGCCGATTATGTTTTACCTGCAGCAACGTTTTTAGAGCGCACAGAGCTCTATGTTTATGGGCCAATTCAAACCGTCAGTATGAGTACGCGGGTTCAGTCCATCCCTGGAGTACAGGATGAGTACCAGTTCTGGCATGACATAGCACATCGCATGGACTTTGGTGAATATTTCCCCTGGGAAAATGAAAGTGCACTGAACGAATGGTTGCTGCAAAGCACTGATGTTGACTTCAAAGAACTACAAAACAGTCCTCAGGGTATTCAGTATCAACAAATCAAATATAAGAAGTGGCAACACAGACCCTTAACAACGCCCTCGGGCAAGGTTGAGTTTGCGTCGTCCTATCTGGCCACACAGGGTTATGAAGAAATCGGCGAATATAAAGCACCACGCTACCTCAATAATCCAAAGCCAGAGTTTCCATTCTCCCTGATTACCGGGGCACGTAATCATCTCACTTACCACAGTAGCTATCGTGGTATAGAACGCTTCCGCGCAGAATATCCAGACCCGCATGTTGAAATGCACCCCGATGATGCAGACGGCAGCGGTATTACAAATGGCGAGACGGTCAAATTATCCTCGGTAGTTGGTAGCATCGAAATTCCTGTCAAAATAGTCTCTCGCCAGGAGATTCTTCTCGGTGTATTACAAGCCACCCATGGCTGGAAGGAGGCCAATGTTAATGCGCTGACCCATGATGATATTCTCGATCCTATTGACGGTTTCCCCGTCCAGAAGGGTGTCGCAGTCAAGGTGGAAAGAGTGCTGTAATAAGGATCTGTAGCGGGAAAGAAAACTACTCTCGGCGCTGCGCCATAGTCAGAGCCATTACACTGGGGAGTGGTGCCAATTTAATTTACATGAAAAGGTCTGCCAGGTCATACTGAGTTATGCACTTAATCGGTGTTCGGTTGAGTTAGCATGTCGTGTAGGTTTGTTTCTGAATCACACGAGGCTAATTTATTCGGCCAACAAGTTTTAAGGGATGGCGGTAGTGAGCAGAGCTAAGTCACGACCATCCAGAAAACCAGGTCAATCCCGCGAGCGAAAACGTGTGCGCAAAGCGGATATGGATGTCGCGACCTCACACCGAACCCAGTCACTTTTGCTGTCGGTGGTCGACCCCGGGGGGTGCAGCCACAATCCATCGGGTGGTATTGAAAATCCTCCAGGAAGTCGGCATGATCGTCGAACATACCGCGAGTGTGTGCGCAACAGGTGGGAGAAATGTCTCTTGGACAGCATTGTTCATATACAAAACCTTAGGAGGTTGAGATGGCATTGACCAAGGCTCAGAACCAGGAGATTTTTGTTCAATCCCAGCAGTGGCAGCCTGAGTTTGATGACAGCAGCGCGTGGCGCGCCCGGCTGGGCTTTGTTCTTATCTCCAACGACACAGTGATAGAAGAGGATATGTTTCGACTCGCTCCCGAAGGGGTGGGAGTTCATTTCACCAGATCACCGATGCCGACGGGGTGTACTGTCGAAAATCTGGCATCAATGGAAGCGGGGCTTGCGGTTTCCGCTGCCGAACTGTTGCCTGAATTTGATCTTGATGTGGTTTGTTACGGCTGCACCTCGGGAAGTGTTGTGATCGGCGAGTCCAATGTGATTCGAGAACTCGTTCGTGGGAACCCTAAGCGCAAGGCGACGACACTTGTCACTGGCGTGATCGAGGGTTTGCAGGCCCTGTCAGCACGACGGATTGTTATGGGAACACCATACGTTGATGAAATTAATTCTATTGAAGCTCAATATTTCATCGATAAGGGCTTCGAGTTGCTGAATGTTCAGGGTCTGAACCTGACTTTTGATGCGGATATCACGCGTGTGACACCGCGTTACATTTGCGAATTCGCCCAGGCCATTGATCATCCTGAAGCGGACGCTATTTTTATCAGTTGCGGTGCGATGCGTGCGATTGAGGTTATTGAAGACATCGAACAGGCCACCGGCAAGCCGGTGGTAACCAGCAACCAGGGAATGATGTGGAAGTGCCTGCGAATGGCCGGTATTGACGACCGCATCAATGGTTACGGGCGATTATTCCGTGAGCACTAGACTTGGGACTGTAGGCGCCCTTCAGCAGTTGCAAGCAGCATGATGGATCATCGAGACCTCTGCCTGCAGTAAAGTTCACCCAAGAACAGAGAACGTGCTGCCCTGGTGGATTTCTCGAAGCCGCGAGAAAGTGCCCAGATTGATTACCCGATCCAGGTTTTCACAGCGATAATTCAATGGCTGGGCGTCATGATCGTTCCCTGATTGGCAGTATTCGATGAGTTCTGCCATTACTTTCCCTGCTACTGGTGCGTTTTTGAACTGATTGCCGCTGGTGCCGATCGCCATGTAGAAGCCGCCGATGCATGATCGGTCGTAGATTGGAATCCAGTCCTCCGTTACGTCGTACAGATCGACACAGCCTCTTAAAGTGGTGGGGATGCCGAGCCCCGGGAACCGCTGAGCATGACGTTGCGCCTGCAGCGTCCATTGATCAGTGAAGTTTTTCTCGTAGTTGTCAGGATCTACCCACTGGTGTGGATCACATGGTGGGTCCTCACTGCCGATCAGGATGTTATTTCCCAGTTCCGGGCGGGTGTAGACAGCTGCATCACTGTCTGATGTTACACACCCGATCGAACCGTAGTCCATCCCCTCCGGTGCTGGCACATGGACGACCTCTTGACGCAATGCACGAGTGGAGATCTTCATGTCTTTCTCGGCCCCTGCAAGGGCATTGATCTTGCATGAGTGGGGACCAGCCGCGTTGATGACGGTTGCTGAATCGATGTGGGTCCCATCGGCAAGGACTACCCCTTTGACGCAGCCATCAATCACGGGAATCTTTGCCACCTGGCTGTTGAACATAAAGGTTGCCCCGACCCGTTCGGCCGCGAGTTGAATGTTGCGGGTCGCAAACTGTGGATCGGAGATGTAACCGGCCTCTGGAAAAAAGATGGCGCCGTTGACCTCACCACCGGTTGGTTCACCAAAATGTGGATCATCAAGGGTTTTGGCAGGTGAGAAAGACGCCAGGTTATAAAACGGAAAACGCTCCATAACTTGCTCATTCGACAGGTGTTCATATGAGATATCGAGGGCATCAAGATGCACGAGTTGACTGCGAAGCCCATCATTTACCTTGGTCTTCATGACCACGTCCCCGGTCTCATAATAAACAGCCAGCGGCTCATCATCGGGCGCCTTTAGATAATCTGCCCACTCGCGCCAATAAAAATACCCATCGTAGGCCATCGTGCAGCCATCCAGGGTTGAATAGTAAAGCCGGATAATGGCGCACGAGTTAGATGTTGATCCGTAGCCGGCAGCCGGCAGCATATCGAGGTTAATGGTGCGATAGCCCTTTTTTGACAACTCGTATGCAGTGGCGGCACCGATGATCCCCGCGCCTATGATGATGACGTCGTATGTATTGCCGCTCACTTAAGTTTCCTTTGCTATCGATCGGTGTCGTTCTGAATTACAGTACCATTAGATCACGCGGATATTCCGTCACAATTTCGATGCCATCATCGGTGACGATGACCGTGTCGCCAACCCGCGCCCCAAAAACATCAGGCACCGTTATCCCACCGTCGACGGCGAAGACCATGCCAGATTCGAGTGGTGTTCGGTCACCGTACTTCAGTTCGGGCTTTTCCAACGACGAGTAGCCAAGCGCGCGACCGGTTCGGTACGATGGGGCAAAACCAGCGCCTTGGTAGACCTCATCGGCCGCTTTGTGAACATCTTCGGCGGCAACGCCGGGGCGCATTTCACGAAATGCTGCCGCCTGTGCCTCGATGGCGGTGTTGTAGACCCGGGCCGTCTCATCGTCAACACTACCAACGAAGTATTCTCGATCATAACCCAGCTTGAATTGCTTAAAGTGGCAGATAGAACAAAAACACATATAGATTGGATCACCGTGACGAATTTTGCGCACTCGTGGATGCAGGTGCGTGTAACTGGTAAAGTGACCGGACTGTAAAGCCTGAAGATTATGAATCATCGGGCTCATCAAGGCGTCCTGGTCTTCGGCAGCTATGATCTCGGCCGCTTTTCGCGTACCTGCGGCCATGCAAGCTAAGGTCACTTCATATTCGGGGACGCCCACTGCCATGGTATCGCGTCCAGCGACCCCCATAGCGATGGCGACCTGACCGGCCTGGCGAATCATATTGAGTTCTTCAACAGATTTGATTACTCGCATTTGCGAGATAATGGGTGTGGCGTCGATAGCCTCATTTAACCCAAACTCTGCGCGCAAAAAGTTCGAGATTACTGCCGGAATATCGTTACTTTCGATCGCGATACCTGCATCGGCTCCTCTATTTCTAAGCGCTTTGCGCAGTGGATCGCGCCATTCTTCACCAACGCCATCAGAATAAAGGCCAAGATCCTCGACCCAGGTCATGGCCCGGGCCATCAGCGACTCAGACCCTGGCGTTATCAAGGTGACCGCGCCATCACTTGCAACGATGAGCATGGTTGGACGGCCAAATTCCAGCCCCAGATCGCCCCAATAAGCGGAGTAATAGTAAATCGAATCAGTATTGGTGATGATGAGCACGTTAATGCCTTCATCTTTCAGGCGACCCTGCAATTCCCTCGTGCGATTCTGGAAAAGAGGCAACATTTCACTTTCCGCGCCCATTAAATGTTTAATGTCCGACATAATTCTTTATCCCCTAAAATCGTTTCTTGGACTCAGGTCACCCTATGGAGATTTGATGCTGGAACAGATCCAATTATCAAAATCACCATGCTTTCCCGAAGTGGCACTCTATTGTAGTATTTAAGATTGTCCGGTCGGCTATTCTATGCTTTCAGAGTAACCTTTTTGTAAAGCAATGGCGCAACAGGCAAATATGAAGCCGTAGTGCCAGGGGGTATTAAGACAATGGCGATTTCAGCAAACCCAGTCCAGTCTGATCCACGTGAAGTACTCTACGACCAAGGCACCCATTGGCGGGCCAAACTGGGATTTATAATTCTTTCCACTGATCTTGTGATGGAAGATAACATTTTCCGTCTGACCCCCCAAGGGGTCGGCGCCAGCGTTACCCGACTACGCACGGACAACGATATCACCGTCGTCAACCTGGCTGCACAGATCGACAACATGGCCGAAGCTGCGTCACTCCTGCAGCCAGAGGCGCGTCCGGACGTGGTCTGTTACGCCTGCACCTCGGGATCAATTGCCATCGGTGAAGACCGGGTAATGGCTGAAATCAAGCGGGGTGCTCCCTGGGCTCAACCCGCAACGCTGGTCACCGGTGTCATCAACGCCCTCCATCGACTGGGAGCGAAGAAGATCGTGGTCGCTACGCCGTATCTTGATGAGATAAACACGGTGGAATTGGCATTTTTGCAGGAAAAAGGATTTGAGGTTCTCGACATCCAGGGCCTCAATATTGAAGACGGTGAGGCGATGGGTCGCATCACGCCGTCATACCTTCGCGATTTTGCGTTGAGCATAGACCGCGATGACGCCGATGCTATCTTTTTCAGCTGTGGCGGCATTCGCACGCTCGACGTTTTGCAGGAGATAGAAGACGCCGCCGGCAAACCAGTTATATGCTCCAGCCAGGCCATGATGTGGGATTGCCTGCGCCGTGCCGGAATTGACGACGCTATTGATGGCTATGGTCAACTTTTCCATCTCAACTGGGGCGACAGATAGTTTTCTGACTCCAATCCTATTGGGGTTACCAGCATACCTCAAGCCCAGTTTGTCACGACTGTGTCACAACGGGATGCAGCACGGCATCGATTCTATAGTGGCGGTTAATTGCAGCGCTCAGTTTCCGTGGCGTCATTTTGCACACTGTTCGCCATATCTTTGAACGCCTTTGTTCCCCAGTTGATATCCTGTTCTATACACTGGCGGGCCCGCGCACCATCTCGCGCACGAATAGCACCGGCAACGTCCATGTGCAAGTGTCGCCAATCCCGCGTTAATCCAAAAGTGCGCACTCCAGCAGCAAGAAATGGGCCAGTCTGGGCCCAGAGGCTTTCTGTTATGGAAACAAGTTCAGCATTTCCTGCAGCGGTATAGATCGTAAAATGAAAAGTGTAATTGTGGATTAGATACTCCCGCATATCGCTTCGTTCAATGCTTTCATTCATTTGCACCGCAAGTTGCGCAAGGTCGTCGATCTGCTGCATAGTAAGGTGTGGTGCCGCCAGCTCCGTAGCAATACCCTCCAGGCATGACCGCACGAAGAACAGATCAGAGATCTGCTTTGGATTCAGTTTGGCGACACGAAACGATCGATTCGCTGAAAACGTCAAAGCACGTTCGGAGGCCAGTCGCTTCAAAGCTTCTCGCACTGGCATCATGGAAATCTCAAGTTCACTAGCAAGCCGGCGTATCGACACCGAATCGCCGGGCTCATAATCACCAATTATCAAGGCCCACTTGAGCCGTTGGTACACCTGCTCATTGAGTGGCAGGTCAGGGGAGATCACGCCAGGTTTGCTGACTGCAACAGCCCAGTCACTCTCCGATGGTGTTCCAATCTTCTCCGACTTCATGCTCTTGCTGATTGATCGGGTAATTAAATGATCTCAACCAGCTGCTGCAATCCGTGCAGCAGCTCGCCGTGTCTCAATAGTGTCGAGCCAATCGGTCCTGAGATCCGGGACCGAGGAAAGCAGCAACTCGGTGTAGCGGTGATGTGGTGGCGTGAGAATTTCTACCGTCGATCCATATTCAACAATCTTACCGCGCCGCATCACGGCAATCGTATCCGCTACTTTGGCAATAGTTGAAAGGTCGTGCGAAATAAAAACATAGGCAACCTTGAGCCGTTCCTGTAGTTCGCGTAGAAGTTTCAGGATCGCCTCCGCCACGATGGTGTCGAGCGCAGAGGTGATCTCGTCACAGATTATTAGCTTGGGCTCCGCGGTCAGGGAACGTGCCAAATTGATGCGCTGCCGCTCTCCTCCCGAGAGTTCTCGCGGAAACCGGTTAGCAAAATAAGATGGGAGCTCGACAGTGTCGAGAATTTCATCAATGCGATGGCCTACCTCGCCTTCGCTCATGTTGAAGTAGAACTTTAGCGGCCGGCCGAGTATTTTTCGAATACGGTGGCGCGGATTAAGCGCCACGTCAGCCATTTGAAAGGCGAACTGCACGGAGCGCAACTCAGCCCGGCTGCGCCTGGCAATACTGTCGGCCAGTGGTATTCCGTCAAGGCGAACCTCGCCCTGTTTGCTCCCCATCAGGCCGGAAATGACCCGTCCCAGTGTTGTTTTACCGGACCCGGATTCCCCAATGATGCCAATGGTGCGCCCAACATGGGCCTCTACAGAGACAGAATGCAAAGCCAGATACTGATGATTCTGTCCATAACCGGCTGTGACGCCATCGACTACCAGCAGCGGCTGGGCCGTGGCGTTCTGCGCGGTCTGAATTATCAGCGGGCGCGGCTTCGGCATACTTTTTGGCATGATGTGCGCCGCAGAGATGAGTTCACGCGTGTAATCCTGTGAAGGTTCGTTAATGATCTGCTCAGCGGGGCCGTATTCAATCATCACGCCGTCCTTGAGCACCAGAATATCGTCTGCAACCTGCGCCACCACGGCAAGGTCATGGCTGACATAGATCGCCGAGGTATGTTTGTCCCGGATCAGTTTTTTGAACGCCTGCAGGACCTCGATTTGTGTGGTTACGTCGAGGGCTGTTGTTGGTTCGTCGAGTATCAACAACTTGGGGTCGCAGATCATCGCCATCGCTGCCATCAAACGCTGCAACTGTCCTCCGCTCACCTGATGTGGATAGCGACGGCCGATCGCTTCAGGCTCTGGCAAGTCGAGTTCATGGTAAAGCGAAACCGCTTTTTCCATAGCCTCGTTCGCACTCATCAGGTTCTTAATGAGAGGAGTCTCAATGACTTGTCGGGTGATAGTAAGCGCAGCGTTAAACGAAGCCGCCGCACTTTGTGCAACATAAGATACATCCGTACCCCGGAACCGGCGTCGCTCAAGAAAGCCGAGCTTCAACACCTCAATGTCGTCTAGTTTCACGCCGCCGCCAGTAATAGTGCAGCCCGGGCGTGCATACCCCATACACGCCAGGGAGATCGTGGTCTTGCCTGATCCTGACTCGCCAATGAGCGCGACGACTTTGCCAGTCTCGATGGAAAAAGAGACCTTCTTCACAATCGGCGTCAATACGTTTTTTTGTACGTGCGCCGCTACGCACAAGTCTCTGACCTCGAGCAATTTGTCCGCCACGGCTCAGAGTTCCTCAGGTAGGCTGGCGCCGGTCGACTTCAAAAACCAGTCTACGATCAGGTTTACCGATATCGTAACAGTGGCGATGCAAAGTGCTGGCGATATACAGATCAATGCGTAGCGCAGATCATCATATGCAGATGCATAGAGCAACGCCTGTATGTTCTCCTTGACCATAAGGCCAAGATCGGAGTGCGGCGGTTGCACACCAAGCCCCAGAAAACTGAGCGCGGAAATGAACAGGATCGCATAGGTAAAACGGATGCCAAATTCAGCTGCCAGTGGCCCCAAGACATTGGGCAACACTTCCTGCCACATGACCCACCCGAGGCCTTCTCCGCGCACTCTTGCGGCCTCGATATAGTCTTGCACGATGATGTTCATGGCGAGAGCACGAGCAACGCGGAACACGCGGGTCGCGTCAATAAGCGCGACCGTGATAATCAAAACAGTGAAAGTTGAACCAAGACTCGTTACGACGATCAACGCAATCATGATCGAAGGAAATGAGATCAACGCATCGACGATGCGGCTGAGAACCGCGTCAGCCCTGCCTCGTATCGCCGCTGCAAGAAAGCCAACAGTTGTCCCGAGCAGGAAGGCGAGCAGGGAAATTGCCAGAGCCACGGACAAGGTAACGCGCGCGCCGTAAACCAAACGCGAGAGAATATCGCGGCCCAGAAAATCGCCGCCCAATAAGAGTGTGCTGCCCGGTCGCGCTTTTCCCTCACTGCCTTGTAGCGCAAAGCTGTCATTAGTCAGAATCTCACCTTCCCCATAAGGTGCAATCAGCGGTGCGAAAAGCACCACCAAGATAACGCCCGCCAGGATGAGCGCACAGATAACCACGGTTGGCGTCAACTCCGACAGCAACTCTCTCAATAGACTACGCAGTTCGGCTACCGGCACGGTCATTTCGGGTGCCTCAAGCGGGGGTTGGCGATGATGGAGATCACGTCGGCTAGTAGATTAAGCAGGACATATACTGCGCAGAAAATCATTGCGCAGACCTGCACTGCAGGTATGTCGCGATTTTGCACCGATTCAACAGTAAAACGCCCGAGCCCCAAAACATTGAACAAAGTCTCGATGACAACGATACCGGAGATCAGATAGGCCAGGTTGAGGGCAATGACATTGACAATCGGTGCCAACGCGTTCGGCAGAGCATGAACAATCAAAATACGCCAGCGCGGTACACCTTTCAGAAGAGCCATTTCGATTGGTTGCGACGTCAGCACGTCGAGAACGACAGTACGAGTCATGCGCACCATGTGCGCCAAAACCGTAAACACCAATGCAGAAACCGGCAGAACGAGGGCGCGCATAATGTCGGTGATGCCATCGTCACTGCGAATGTTTACGATAGCGGGAAACAATTTCCAGGTTACCGCAAACAGCGTCACTAGGATGATCGCGGTCAGAAAATCTGGCAGTGATATAAGTGCCAGCGACACAGTTGATATCGCGCGGTCGAGGATGCTATTCGGTTTCAGCGCCGACAGAAGGCCTAATACGATCGACAATGGCACTGCCACCGAGGCCGTCAAAAGCGCCAGGAAGAACGTGTTGAAAAGTCGCACTCCAACCTCGCCGCCAAGATCGGCGCCATTTACCAACGAGGTGCCGAGGTTGCCGGTCACGAGACCGCCGAGCCAGTGTAGATAACGCAGGTAGACAGGATCATCGAGCCCGAGCCGCTCACGAATTAGTGCGACAAGCTCAGGGGTCGCACTTTGACCAAGAATGGCTGTTGCCACGTCACCGGGTAGTATTTCCGTGCCGGCGAACACCAGGGCCGAAACAATCAATAAAATGAAGACGCCAATCAACAATCGACGGCCGATAAGCGCCGTCAGTGCCATTGGTCAGATTTTCTGATTACATATAACTTGCACACAATGCCCATCCTATCACCAGCAGATGCCTCATATGCGGAGACTCTGTGCCCAGGATAATCACTAGAAGGGACTAATTAAGGAATCTAGAATTGAAATTCCTCGTGGCATGTAGTTTGAGGACTCGCAAGGCGAGGCGAATTGACAACTTAAGCCACGCTAGAGGCGAGCGGCATACCCCGGGTGATAGCAAACCACATATCGCAAACGACGCCTCACCCCGTGCGCTGTTAAAGTGACTACCTGGGCGCCGGACATTCGGCCCGGCGCCCCCCGTCAGAATAATTATTGCGGTGTCAACGTCAGGAGTCGATCCAGGCAGTTCGCGCCATCTGGTAGAAGCCCAGTGGACCGGATGCATGAGGCGTAATACCCTTAACCTCGGTACGCACCGCATCCAGCACATCTAGAAATGCCATGGTCAAATGGCCACCTTCATCATGCAACATGCGCTGCATCTCGCAATAAATCTCCTTGCGCTTGTCGAAATCCCGAAGTCCGCGCGCTTCAACGAGCAGTTTGTCAAAATGCTCGTTTTCCCACTTGGTTTCGTTATACGAGCCGCCACCTTTTAGCGCAATAGAAAAAATCAGATCAGGTACTGGCCGCGCATCCCAACCTGAACAGCTCATCGGCTTCTTGATCCACACAGCATCCCAGTAGGTATCTGCAGGTGGCTGAATTAGGTTCAGATTAATACCAGCTGCTGCCGCTGATTGCTGGAATACCTGTGCCGCGGCAACAGAGCCCGCAGCCGGGACATCAGAGGTGTAGAAATCGATTGACTGCCCCTCCATGCCGGCCTTTTTAAAGTGAAACTTGGCCTTGTCAGGATCGTAAACGCGTTGCGGGATGTCGTCGCAATAAAACGGATCAATCGGCGCAACTGGATGATCATTACCGACCGAACCATAGCCCTTGAGCACATTTTGTACGATTTGCTCGCGATCAATCGCATATTTCAACGCCAGGCGCACATCGTTATTGTCCGTTGGTGGGCGATCGACCATCAGCGCCACATTCATGAACGCACCGCTTTTCGATTGCAAAACTTCGGTGGTTGGGTTTGCCTCGATCAGACCCACAGCCTTTGGGTCGAGATATAGCAACACGTTGATATCACCGGCGATCAGTGCGTTAACGCGCGCAGTGACATCACCTACACCAACCATCTCGATCTCGTCGACCCACGGTCCATCGTCAGCCCAGTAGTTCTCATTTCGCACAAAAACTTTGTTTTGTCCCGGTATGAAACTCTTAACTTTGAATGGCCCAGTGCCAGGCGCTGTAGTCTGGAAGTCTTCATAGCCCGCTTGTGTAATGTGAACCCGGGTATCACTCAGAACAATCGGAAAATCAGCATTTGGACCGCTTAACTTAAAGCGCACGGTATGCTCGTCCTCTTTGACCATTTCGGAGATCTGACTCATGAATGATTTCGCTGGAGACTCAGATGCTTCGGTGATATGCCGTGAGCAGGAGTAGATGACATCGTCGGCACTCAAGGTCTTGCCATTGTGCCAAGTGACACCACGCCGCAACTTAAAAACCCATTCTGTTGTGGTGTCGTTTGAATCCCACGACTCTGCAAGCCATGGTGCCGGTAGCAAATCTGAGCTACGATTGACCAGCGTGTCATAGACCGTGAAGCCGGCAAATAAATTTGAGGTTGAGTAGAATTTCGTGGGGTCAAGCGAATCCGACGCTTGTGCGCCTTCTGTGCCCACTACAATCCGACCGCCTTTTTTAGGCGTTGCGGCAAACGCCCGCTCGGCCACGAGTGAATTGATCAAAACCGTGGACGCGCCGGCTGCCGCCATGAATCCGACAAATTCACGGCGATTCAGTCGGCCTTCTACAAATCGCCTATAGATATAGTTGGTTTGGTTGTCATCTGACATTTGGCTTCCTCCTAGGTATTGCCTGCTGTTGCTCTTTTGCTGTCCACCCTCTGCGATATCAGAAAGTGTGATCACAGAATTTCTACATGAAATTTATGGGTATTGCAAGGGAAAATCTGCCTTAACTTTTGAGTCTTGATATCAAACGCTAAAACCGCGGTCCCAGTTCCTTTTGCCCCGCCTGGGCCGGCCGCAACCGGGCAATTCCAGCCCAAGGTCAGGCCATCTAAACGCCTGATTCGTTTTCTTTTACCGGGTGATAGAGTCGTGCGATGAAAACTCAGACACGAGTCGTTGTGATCGGTGGAGGCATCACCGGTTGCAGCATCCTTTATCACCTGGCCCGTCTTGGCTGGAGCGACGCCATGCTCATCGAACGCCAGGAACTGACCTCTGGTTCTTCGTGGCATGCAGCAGGGGGCCTGTTTACCGTCACCAAGCCGAATGCAGTCGCCGCAATCCACAAGTACACCTTCGAAATCTATCCCGAACTGGAAAAAGAAAGCGGCCAATCCTGCGGCTTTCATTCTACTGGGTGTCTTAATCTTTGCCGCAGCACCGAGGAGATGGAATATCTCACGGCATTGCAGGGTGCGGTTCGCAGGCTCGGTATTGAGTCGGAGTTCATATCGCTCGATGATGTTTGCAAACGCGCGCCGATTATCGACACCTCCTGCTTGGTCGGTGCACTGTGGAATGATCAGGGTGGCCATGTCGACCCAGCAAGTGCGACGCAGGCGTTTGCAGCCGCCGCGCGCAAACTCGGCGCCACTATTCACCGCCATTGCCCGGTGATAGAAACCAAAGCACTTGCCGACGGCCACTGGCAAGTGGTAACGCAAAACGGAACCATTACAACTGACTATGTGGTCAACGCAGCGGGCCTGTGGGGGCGCGAAGTTGCGGCGCTCGCGGGCATCACCCTGCCCTTAATGCCAGTCGAACATCACTACCTCGTAACCGAGAGCATTCCAGAAATCGAGGCAATGTCTCATGAACTGCCACAGATCGACGACGGCGAAATCAACTGCTATGCGCGCCAGGAAGGTCAGGGTCTGTTGCTCGGCGCTTACGAAACGCCGTGCCGGCACTGGGCTGAGGAGGGAACGCCACCTGATTTCGGCCATGAACTTCTACCTGATGATCTCGGCCGTATGGAATGGCACTTCGAAAAATCGGCGGAAGTCATGCCGTGCCTGGCCCACGCAGGCGTCAAGCGCGTAATCAACGGGCCGATGATCTTTTCGCCTGATCTTGGGCCGCTGCTGGGGCCGCATCCAGAACTACAAAACTACTACTGTGCCAATGGTGTTATGACCGGCTTCAATCAAGGAGCCGGTATCGGCAAGGTGCTGGCGGAATGGATTGTAGAGGGTGAGCCCTCGTTCGATATCTTCTGTTGGGATGTTGCCCGCTATGGCCCGTGGGCAGGGCGTTCCTACACCAAGAACCTGACCGCCTTTTTCTATGAACACCGTGCTGATCGCATTTATCCCTATCAGGAATTCGATGTCGGCCGCCCGATCATCAAACCCCCCGTATATAACCGTCTGCTTGGGGCAAATGCAGTATTCGGCTCTAGTTTCGGCCTGGAACATCCACTGTGGTTTGCCCCTGGGAACGCCGAACCAAAGGACACTCTCGGCATGCGCCGGCCAAACTGGGTGGCGCCGGTTGCGAGTGAGTGCCTGGCGGTGCGCAATGCGGTCGGCCTGTTCGAGTTCTCTACCATGGCGAAAATTATTGTCTCAGGCCCGGATGCGAGAAGCTGGCTCAATCGGATCATGGCCAATCGGATACCGCAGCGCCCTGGACGTATAACCCTGTCACCAATGTTGAGTGAAACCGGACGCCTGATCGGCGACTTTACGATTACCCACCTATCAGGCACGGAGTTTCTTCTGCTTGGCACCGATGCCATGCAACTCGCCTATCTGCGCCATTTTAAACAGCACCTGCAGGGTCAAAGGGTGCACATCGAAAATCTGTCGGCGCGTTGGGCAGGACTTCATTTAGCTGGCCCGGCAGCACAGGAATTGCTTGCCAGTTTTGCCGAAGCCGACTTATCGACTATTGCATTTCCCTTTATGTCGGCCGCACGCATGACAATTGGCGGGATACCCGACATCGTTGTGCTACGTCTGTCGTATACCGGCGAAACCGGGTATGAACTCTATTGCCCGCTCGATTCCCAGCCCGCCATATTCGACCAACTCGTAGCAGCAGGGGCCCGTTTCGGTCTCCGCCACGTCGGGACCCGCGCTTTGATGATGACGCGTCTAGAAAAGGCATTCCCAGCCTGGGGTCTTGAACTCACCCCCAGCTATACGCCTTTTGAGGCCCGGGTGGGTAACTTCGTGCGCCTGGACAAGGAAGATTTTGTTGGCAGTGATGCGGCGACCCGGCTGTCACGGGTATCGCCGCGTGAATTGCGGGTTACGTTGACCGTCGATGCCGGCGACGCCATGATCTGGGGAGACGAAGCCATATATCGTGAGGCCGAACTCGTGGGTTATGTCTCCTCGGGCGGATATGGCGCCTACGTGGGGGCAAACATCGCGTTGGGTTATCTCCGCCCAGATGCAATCGAAACCAGCGCCGAATACGAAATAGAGATTCTAGGGAAAATGTGTCCGGCGATACTACAAGCCGAACCACTTTACGACCCGCAAGGCGTGCGGATGCGCGCCTGAAGCGATGATAGGATAGACCTGTCATGACCGGCAGCACCACATCGAAACACCGTTACCGCCTGTTTCTTGCGCGCAACTCCTACGCAATGATCGTGCATGCGTTGCTTGAAGAAATCGGCGCGAATTATGAACTTAACTGGGTAGAAATATTTACCGACACGCCGGATCCCCAATTCAAGGCTGCAAGCCCCATGGCGCGCGTGCCAGCACTGATCGGCCCAGATGGACCGCTATTTGAAAGCAGTGCAATCGCGCTTTACCTGGCCGAACGCCACCCTGATGCCGGGCTCACAATCCCCTCTGGCGACCCGCGCCATGGACGCTTTCTCCAGTGGCTCAGTTATCTCGCCTCGACACTCCAGCCTGAAGTGCTGATCCAGTTTCACCCGGAAACCTATTTCGACGATATCGGCAGTCAGCAGCGCCTGAAAAAAGCCTCATTGAAACGGCTGGTAAAGATTTTGGATGTCATCGAGGCCGGGCTTAATCCGGGCCCGTTTTTTTTCGAAAAGAAACGCAGCATTTGCGATTACTGTCTTGCGCTGCAGGCCACCTGGCCGGAGATTTTCCCAGGAACGATCAGTGATTACCCAAATATCGAGCGCCTTACGCAGGCGATCACCGCGCGACCGGCTATCCGCCACGTCCTCAGCATACACCAGGAGGACCGGCTGGGAGACAACTGTTGAAAGACTACCAGCCGCCACCGCTCGCCCCAGCGATCGATGAAGAACTTACTGCCTATGGAGCAAGGCGCAAAGAGGAAATTGCTAAGA
>PVBE010719970.1_pt1 | contig 35433 bp, 36 predicted proteins | sample 1631181 | NCBI WGS metagenome assembly PVBE01 (sample SAMN08397723, study PRJNA350692) | Marine metagenome, whole genome shotgun sequencing project. | isolation source: water | place: Pacific Ocean | collected 2012-04
CCAGATCGACGTTCTCGACGATCCGTCTCGGGACTCCGGTCTGCGACTCGCCTGGAAGGCGAAGCCCGAATGGGACAGTTGGGCCACGTTGAGACCTAAGTGCCTGAAAAAGCTGAAAACTGACCCTTGAACGGCGGAAGTTGGGCTAGCCCCTCGCGGCGAAGTGGATGGTGCTGGCGAGACAGCCCGCGAGCAGCGCACCGTCGATGACGAGCAGTCCGTAGCGCTCGCCCTTTCGAAAGCCCAGTAGCGCCAGTCCTTCGGCCAGGGCGATCCATCCGATCGGTGTCAGTCGCGCTGGCGCCAACAGGCACGCGACCAACGCCAGCAGCACCAGACCGCGCGCGCACCACAGCGGGAGCTCTGGAGGGCCGCGCAGGATCTGATTTTCGTCGTCTCGCAGATTCGAGGCGACCAGGTTGGCCGCCAGGATCGGCATCACGATCGCGGCGATCCAGGGCCCCGAACTCGGTCGATCGGCCGCTAGCCACGGCATTCCGACACACGACACGACCCAGGCAAGCGAGACGTAGATCGTCTTGAGAATCGCCAAGCCCTTGATGCGCCGATGCAGCAGGCCAACCAGACCGATCCCGAGGCAGAGCCCGATCACACTGGGCGGGGACTCGAGGAGCATCACCCCGAATCCGATCGCGACGATTGCGACGGCCAGGCTGAGCACGCGGCGGTGCTGCGTTACGAAAGCCGTGCGTTCGGGCGAGCGGGGGTGATCGCGCGCGGTGTCGCGCAAGCGGTCGAGATTGTAGATGATGAATGTGCCGGCGCCGGCCAACAGGGCCCAAAGCAGCGGCCTCGGCGCGCCCAGCGCAAGGCTGGCTACGCTCGAGAGGGCGACACCGATCGTGGCCGCCAGCAGACTCGAGAAGGCAAAGGCGTCGGCGAGGGGGCGAAGGGGCATGCTGGGAATCGGTTCGCCCGCATTATGGCAGAGCGCTCGTGGCGCAGCGAGTCGGTCGGCAAATCTGCGGCGAGAGGGGCGTCGCGCTAACTTCAGAGCCCGAGGTACTCGAAGCACCGCGTGGCTAGTGCACGGCGAGGGGATCGAAATCGATGTGGGTCGCCAAGGTCAATCAGATTATCGGGTCGAGTCCGACGAGTTTCGAGGATGCGGCTCAGACGGTGGTGATCCGCGCCAACCGGACGCTTCGAGGCATCACCAGCATCGAGGTCATCGACAAGAGCATCAAGGTCGAAGCGGACGCAATCACCGAGTACCGCGTTCGTCTGCGGCTGATCTTTGACATCGTTCCCAAGATCGAGCCGCACTGGTAGCGGGAGCAGCGAGTAGATGGCCATCGCATCAGTTTCGACGATCACCTCCGCATCGGCCCACAGCTGGCAAGAAGCTGTTGAGCTCGGCTTCGAGAGGGCGCGCCAGACTCTGCGGAATATCAAGGGCCTGAAGGTGATCGAGGAGAAGGCGCGGGTCGAAGACGGCGAGATCGTCGAGTTTCTCGTGACGCTGCAGGTGATCTTCCTGCTCGACGAATCGGATGAGGACTGAGGGTGGGCATCCCGGCGATCGTCACGGCCGGGGATAGCCGGGCGGCCAAGGCCGTCTATGGCCAGAGCAAGGTCTATCTCGAAGTGGCGGGTCTGCCACTGGTCGCCCATGTCGTGCGAACGCTCCAGGACTGTCCCGAGGTCGACTCGGTCTGGGTCGTAGGCGATTCGAGCCGACTCGAGACGGTCTTGGGGGCGGATGCCATCCAACGCAGTCTCTGCAAGCCGCTGCATATCGTGGCTCAGCAACGTGACCTGATCTCGAATTGTTGGGAGACCTATCGGCGGATCCTCGCGAACGACACGCAGAAGGGCCGCGATCCCGGCCCCGATGATCTCGACCGGGAAGTCCTCTATCTCTCGGGCGACGTGCCGCTCGCGATGCCCCAGGAAATCTCGGCCTTCGTCCAGCAGGCGCAGGTGCGGAATGTCGATTACGTGTTGGGGCTGTGTTCGGCGGAGTCCCTCGATGTGTTTCGGTCGGCGGCCTCCGAGGAAGCGGTCGGGATCAGCGTGGCCTATTTCAACACCCTGGATGGCCGATTTCGCCAGAGCAACCTCCACTACGCGCGTCCGGGCCGCATCGGTCGACGCGATCACATCGAGGAGATGTACGAATTCCGCCATCAGCGGCGCTTCTGGAACATGTTCACACTGGCTGTTCGGCTGCTGCTTTCTCGCTTCGGCGGGCTCAAGATCGCCGTGCTCTTCGGTGTCATGCACCTGGCAGGAGTCGCCGACCGCCATGGATTCGGGCGACTCGCTCGGCTGCTTGCGCGCCTCGTGAGTCTCGAAGTCAATCGGGTCACGATCTCGAAGCTCCTCGACGCGCGCTTTGCCTTCGCGATCACTGAGGGTGGGGGCTGTGCGCTGGACGTCGATACGGAACAGGAGTACGACGCCATCTGTGCACGCTATGACGAATGGCTTCCGCTGCAACGCGAACGGGTCGCTAAACTCTATGGGTCGCTGCCCAGTGGACTAGAGGACCGGAAATGAGCCTGGTGGAGATCGTCTCGGCCACGCGTTCTAGCGCGGGACTCTTCGTGATGGAAGATCGCGCTGTGCTGGAGGTTCGCGGCGATGATCGGGTGCGTTGGCTCGACGGCATGATTTCAGGCGACGTGCAGGCGCTCGCAAACGGCGATGAGGGGTCGGGTTGTTATGCAACGCTGCTCACCAATCGTGGCGCGATCGTGGCTGATCTGCATGTTGGCCGACTCGGAGACTGCTTCGTACTCGAGAGCCGGCGAGATCAGCTTCCGAAGATCCTCGAGACCCTCGAGCGCTTTATCATCGCCGACGACGTCAACCTCACAGGCCTCGGAGAGGACCTCGAAGCTCTGGGTGTCGAAGGGCCATTGGCGGCGCGGGTCTTGTCAGCGGCGCTCGGATTCGAGGTCGCGTTGGCCGCCGAGAACTGGGCAGCGCTCGAGATCGCCGGGTGTAGGGTCTGGGTTGCCGCCTTCGGATTCTCGGGTGAGACCGGATTTCAGATTCACGTAGCCAGAGAAGATCGGCCCGCGGTCGAGGCCGCGCTCGAGGCTGCAGGAAGAGCCTACGATCTCGTTCGGGGCGATGCGGCTGCGCTCGAGGTGATGCGGATCGAAGCGGGTATTCCCGCGCTGTGTTCGGAGCTCGACGAAGACGTCTTCCCGGCCGAGGCGCGGCTCGAGCGAGCGATCTCGACATCGAAGGGGTGTTATGTCGGGCAGGAGATCGTGGCGCGGCTTCGGGCCCGAGGCCAGGTGAACCATCTCCTCGTCGGTCTTCGGATCGAGGGCGATGCGCTGCCCGCACTCGACGCGATTCTCTCTGCCGAGCAGCGTAGGACCGGTGAGATCACCAGCGCGGTTGTTTCGCCTGTCTACGGCCCGATCGCGCTCGGCTACGTGCGGCGGGAGCACGCGGCGGTCGGGACGCGTGTCGAGTTCGAAGGCGGTGCCGCTCGCATCGCCGCCCTGCCCTTTGGCGCGAACCCCGACTCCTCGGGGCCGACTTGAGTCGAGGCTGGCTGATCGTTTTCGCGAAAGCGCCGCGGCCCGGTCTGGTCAAGACGCGCATGAGCCCTCCGCTGTCTTTCGAGGAATCCGCCGCCCTCTACGAAGCGATTCTGGGGGACGTGTTGGTCGCGACGGCGCGTTTTGCGACGCAGCTGGATCTCGAAGCCGTCGTCGCCTTTCATCCGCCCGAGGCGGTTGGCGAGTTGATTGCGTGCATACCGCCGGGCTATCGGCTGCATCCGCAACGCGGCCGGAATCTGGCTGAACGCATGGCCTTCGCCGCGCGCGAGGCGGCCGCCGCCGGGGTGCAGCGGATCCTGATTCGCGGCAGTGATAGCCCCGGACTTCCGCTGGCCTGCTTCGAGCAGGTAATGGCTCGTCTGGACGCCGGTGATGAGGTCGTGCTCACGCCGGATCAGGGTGGTGGCTATGCCTTGATCGGCCTGTGCCGATCGGAACCGGGCATTTTCGATGCGCCGATGTCGACCACCGCAGTCCTGGAGCAGACACTGGATTGCGCGCGTCGCCTCGGGATGCGGGTTTCGACGACACAGCCGGGCTTCGATCTGAACGTTGTGGGGGACATTCAACTCATTGAGCGAATGTCGGCACATGATAGGGCTGACCTTTGCCCCCTTACGATCCAGTATCTCTCGGAATCTTCTTTGACTTGTGTGCTATAAACCGGCTCTTCAACGCTGAGCTTGACCCTCACTCCCCCCCTGAAAGTCGATGAATTATTCGCGCGCGAAAGCCGCCGCTATCGAGATCGCGAGATCTCGAAGAACCGAGACGCGAAATGCGAGAGTTGGAGTGGCTGCCGACAGCGCGAGGCCAAACGGATGTGACCGACCCCCCAGTCGGAGTATGGCGATGAACTTCTCGGGGTGCGACGACGAGCCGAGCTCGAGATTCTCGGGCGTCGCGTCGATTCCACGGCAATTCGACTCGATCGCGCACGACTGCTCATTTCGTTCGCATCCCGTGTCCAGCGATCGGGCAATGCCCTCGCTGGCGATCCCCCAAATGCGCTCCGGAACGCCCAGTCGCGCTCTGAACTGTTTGCCAACGCGGCACGCGAATTGCTTTTCTTACGACATGGATGCTTACGAGATTCAGGCGGAGGGGTTCGGTGCGGTGGCTCACTGCACTCCCCTTTCGTTCATCGAGGCTATTCGCCTCCGAGAATTCTCTCGAATCGAAGTGGAGTCCGGTTCGCCGGGCTCGGCTTGGGTCGAGGGGATCGTCCGAGAACCTACTAGGAGAGATTCGAAATGCGTTCCACAATGATTATCGCAGCCGCGGTCGTCGCCGGGATCTTCCTGGCGGCACCGATGGCTACTGCCGACGAGGTCGAGGAGCAGCTCAGGCTCATGGACCAGCGACTGGCAGAGATGGAGGATCGTCTCCAGGCGACCTCCGAGGAGCTTCGATCTGCCCAAGAGACCGTCGAGGAGCAGCAATCTGTGCTCTCCAGCGTCGGGTTCGTGACTGATGACGATCGAGGAAATCGTTCCGGTATCAGTAACTTTCTGTCAACGGTCGACTTCAGCGGCTGGGTGGCCACCAGTTACAACCACCGACTCTATGACGGCAGCGACGACAATATGAACACCAGTTACGCATTCCACCCTGACGCGAACACGTTTGCTCTGGACCAGGTCTGGTTCGTGATCGATAAGGCGCCGACCGAGGAAAGCCGCGCCGGATTCCACGTCGATCTGAACTGGGGAAAAATGAACAACGTATATGGCGGTATGGACGGCGTGCACGCCCATTCGGATCAGAACGACAACCTGTATGCGGCTTACGTGAGCTACCTCGCTCCGATCGGCTCGGGTATCCAATTCGATGCCGGGGTCCTGCCGACGCTGCTGGGCGCGGAAGTGGCGCAGCAGAATGCCAACTTCAATATCACGCGCGGTCTCGTGTACGGCCTGCAGCCAGTCACCCATACCGGTTTGATCGCGTCCGGCGAGATCGCACCCGGCTTGAGCCTCGCCTTCGGTGTCGTCAATGACGTGTTCACCGACACTTCGTCCGACGTGAGCAATTCGAAGACCTACACCGGCCAGCTCGCGTACTCGGCCGACACGATGTCCGCTGCGGTCAGCTTCATCATTGGTCAGGACCAGGTCGGCCAGGCGATGACCCTCTCCGAACCCGTCGACGGCTGCCGGCGGTCCTCTATCAGCGAGTGTAATACGGCCATCGTCGATTTCCTGTTCACGGCGGATCCGTCGGACTCGGTCTCGATGTGGCTCAACCTGGACTGGGTGTCGACCAACGGCAACGATGCGGATAACACCCACACCGTAGGCGTCGCCACTGCGACCCGCGTCGCAATCACCGACAAAGTTGGGCTTGGCGGCCGCGTTGAGTTCGTGGCGGAAAATGTCGATGACAACGAGGCGTACATCGGCTCGCTGACCGCCACGTCCGATTACGCCCTGACCGACAACCTGAAGGCTCGCGGCGAGCTGCGCTGGGATCATCAATTCAAGGGTGGCGCTCGGTTTCCTACTGGCAACGAAAACCCCAACAACCCTCCAAACAACCCGATCGCATTCAACAGGGATGATGTGGTCGTTGTCGTGGCGGAGCTGCTCTACAGCTTCTAGTTCCTGAAGGGTTCTACTGATCAGCACGTTTGACAGAGGAAGGGCGCGGTTCTGCAAGGAGCCGCGCCCTTCTACTATTGGTCATTCGTCGTGCGCTCGATTGTCTCTCACGCCCAGTCGAGCGCGACTCAGTCCATGCGCCAGCTGGCGTTGATCCCGAGCTTGTCCATCTTGGCGTAGAGGGTGCGGCGGCCGATGCCGAGAGCTCGCGCCGCGGCGGAGCGATTGCCGCGGCATTCGCGCAGTGCCTGGGTAATCCGGTAGCCCTCGGCGAGATCGGTCCAGGCCCTGAGCGTCATCGGCGGCTGGTCGCTTCGGCCCTGCGTCTCGTTGTCGCGCAGGAAGCGAGCAAATTCTGCAAGCGCGTCGCGGGCAGGGCGGACGACATGGCCGTCGAGGTCCATGGGCATTTCTCTTCTCCTTTGGCTGGCCGGCGCCGCTCGTTGTCGCGGCCGTTTCGTCGAGTCTTGCGCCGCAGCCAGGTCGTTGGCAGCTGGTTGCGGTCCGCCCCAGAACCGACGACTCGGCAGCTGTCTGTTGCAGGTCATCCCCATCCGTCAGCAGCTGGCCAAGGGTTCCTTCTCAGTCCTTTGTGAGATGGGATTGCAAAGTGCGTTCCCATCTTATGTCGAACGGGTTGCTCGGCCAGATCCGCTGAGGCGCCGCTCCGCGAGCGACAGATCTCGAGCGGTCCGGTGGAGGCTCGACCGAGCCGGATTCCGCGGCCTGCTTGCCCCGGCCTGCTCGCTTCGCGGGCAACCACTGCCCCGATTGTGTGCACGATTCGGCCCGCTCGGGGTGCGTGCGATTGTGGTACCCTGCGGTTTCACACTGCTCCCGCGGGTCAGCGCTCCGCCCCGCCTGCTACCATAACAGGGCCATCATTATTACAGGCCAGCCAGGACTGCACCGACGAGCGCCAGTTGCCAGCTGGCGGCCGCTGCCAACTCCAACTGGAGACGGAGAAATCGAGTCATGAAGAAAGTCGAGGCGATCATCAAGCCCTTCAAGCTCGACGAGGTGAAGGAAGCTCTGAGCGGTGTCGGAGTCGAAGGACTCACTGTGACCGAGGTCAAGGGTTTCGGACGCCAGAAGGGGCATACAGAGATCTACCGAGGTGCGGAATACGTGGTGGACTTCCTGCCCAAGATCAAGTTCGAGATCGTGGTGGCGGAGGAAGTCGTCGACAAGGTCATCGAGGCGATCGTGGGAGCGGCCAACACCGGCAAGATCGGCGACGGCAAGATCTTCGTGCAGCCGCTCGAGGAAGCGATTCGCATCCGCACCGGTGAGCGAGGCAAAGACGCCGTCTAGCGGCCGCTCGCACTTTGCTCCGGTTGCCCCATTCACGACCCCAGCGCGTCGGGCGGGCGTCGATTCGCGAGCGTTCGGACCGCTCAGAGATCCTTCATGAACTCGGGTGCATTGAAGACGTAGCTCTTCTCTTCCACCCGCCGGCAGATCCGCCAGCCGGGCTCCGTGCGTCGATATTCGTCGACGTACCAGAGTCCACAGAAGAAGATGTGGCTACCGCCATCGCTCGTCTTCATGTCCTGCGGGTTGAAGCACATCACCCGTCCCGTCGCCTTGTCGGAATCGTCCGGGTCGAGCTGGATCTGGACGTTGGCGTTCAGATGCTGGGTATTCGGGAAGATGGCCATCGCCTTGTGGAGGAACTCGATCGTCTCTTCGAGGTTGCCCGTGGAGCCCCCGAAGGCGCTGTAGTCGATGAAGGCGTCTTTGGTGAAGACGTCGTCTCGCAGCCGGTCGAACTGCTTCGCGTCGATGATCTGCGAATAGCGGTAGACGAGGTCCTGAAGCTCGAAACGATCAGACATCTCTTGCATTGAAAGCATTATTCGATCCCCAGTACTTGTTCGATCTGGTACAGGCCGGGTGGACGTCCGATGATCCAGCTCGCTGCTCGCACGGCGCCCACCGCGAAATGTCCCCGGGTGGCGGCGCGATGGGTGAGTTCGATGCGCTCGCCCTTGCCGATCAGATAGATCGTATGTTCGCCCGGGTTGTCTCCTCCGCGCAGCGTCTGGATCCCGATTGCGCCGGCCGGACGCTCTCCCGTCTCGCCGGCGCGCTCGAGCACGAGGTGGTCCTCGAGCGGCTTGCCCTGGCCCTGCGCTACGGCTTCGGCGAGTCGCAGCGCCGTGCCGCTGGGCGCGTCGCGCTTCTGACCGTGATGGAGCTCGAAGAGCTCGGCGTCGAAGCCCGGGCCGAGCAGCCGTGCGGCCTCACGCGCCAGATGGCCGAGCACGTTGACGGACAGCGAGAAATTCGGGGCGTGCACGACGGGAATCCGCCCGGCGAAGAGCTCGATCTGGCGCCGGCCGGCTGCGTCGAATCCGGTGGTTCCGGTCACGTAGGCGACACCGGCGTCCGCCGCGGCGCCCAGGTTGGCCAGCGTCGAGGTGGGGATCGAGAAGTCGATGGCGACCCGGCAGTCCTCGAGCGCGGTCTTCGGATCATCGCGCAGCACGACTCCTCCGGGAAGCGCCTGGCCGATATCGGGATGGCTCGGCCGTTCGAGCGCGCCGACGAAGGCGAGGCTCGGCTCGCTAGCGAGCGCCGCGCGCACTTCGAGCCCCATGCGGCCCTGTGCGCCCACGACCATGACGCCCGCCGTCGCACCCCTCGTCTGATCGTCCACTGCTGCGCTCATCGTAGAATGCCCACGTCCTTCATCACGACTTTCAGGCGCTCCAGCCGAGCGTCATCCAGCTTCGTGAGTGGCAACCGGATTTCGTCTTCACACCAGCCGAGCGCCGCGGCGGCCGCCTTCACGGGAATCGGGTTCGTCTCGCAGAAGAGCGCATCGAAGAGCGGCAGCAGCTGGTAGTGGAGTTGCCGCGCGCCGGCGGCGTCCCCGGCGACGAAGCGCCTGACGAGCTCGAGCACGCGATTCGGTGCCACATTGGAAGTCGTCGAGATGACACCTTTACCGCCGATCGAAAGCAGCGGGAGCGTGAGCGCGTCATCGCCCGAGAGTACAACGAAATCCGGCGGACTCTTCGCGATGACATGGGCGATCTGCTCCAGATCGCCGCTCGCCTCCTTGATGCCGACGATGCCGGGCAGGTGCGCCAGGCGCGCGACGGTCTGCGGTGCGATATTCGAGGCCGTGCGGCCTGGAATATTGTAGAGGATGAGGGGCAGTCCCGTTTCCCGTGCGATCGCGGCATAGTGGGCGTAGATGCCTTCCTGAGTCGGCTTGTTGTAGTAGGGCGAGAGCAGCAGCGCCCCATCGGCGCCGGCGTCGCGGGCGTGGGCCGTGAACTCGATGGCTTCCCGGGTCGAGTTCGATCCCGTGCCGGCGATCACGGGCACCCGGCCGCCGGCTGCGTCGATCACGATCTCGACGACAGCTCGATGCTCGACGTACGAGAGGGTGGCCGATTCGCCGGTCGAACCGCACGGGACGAGCCCATCGATGCCCGCCTCGATCTGGCGTTCGACGAGTCCCCGCAGCGCGTCTTCGTCGACCTGGTCGTCGCGGAAGGGCGTGATCAGGGCGGTGTGAATACCTTCGAACATCTTCGTCCTCCTCGAGGGCGCCCGCACATCGATGCCCTGCGACGGGCCGGGGAAATCTATTCGCCGTCGTCGAGTGCTGCCTGTCCGAGAGGCCCCGGTTCGCGAATCCCGTCTTCAGGGGTGCCCTCTTCCGGGGGCCTCTCTTCCAGGGGCCCTTCTTCCAAGGGCCCCTCTTCCAAGGGCCCCTCTTCCAAGGGCCAGAGTCCGGTGTAGACGCTGGCCGCCGGCCCCGTCATGAAGATCGGCGACGTCTTGTCGGCCCACTCGACCCGGAGTTCGCCACCTCGCAACTCGATCGTGACCTTGTGGTCGACGATCCCCCTGAGTATCGAAGTGACGGCGGCTGCGCAGGCGCCGGATCCACAGGCGAGGGTCTCGCCCGTGCCGCGTTCCCAGGTTCGCTGGCGGAGGCGGTCGCGCGAGGCGATTTCGATGAACTCGACGTTGACGCGATTCGGAAACGCGACGTGATGCTCGAGCGCCGGGCCCACCCGCTCGAGCGGCACCGCGTCGATGTCGTCGACCTGGATCACACAATGGGGGTTGCCCATCGAGACCGAGGATGCGCGCAGATCCGACGGACCCTCGGGCCAGAGACCTTCGGGAAGCTCGATCGGCACCTCGAGCACCGGCCCCGCGCCCGTCGCCAGGGTCGTGGGCACCTTCTCGGGAATCAGCACCGGCAAGCCCATGTCCACCGTGACGCGGCCCTCGCCCGCCCAGCGCGGGCGAACGACTCCAGCGAGCGTTTCGACACCGATCTCGTCGGCGTTGGTCAGACCCGCCTCCCGCACGAAGCGGAAGAAGGCGCGAATTCCGTTCGCGCACATCTCGACCTGGCTGCCGTCGGCGTTGTAGATGTCCATCCGAAAATCTGCGCTGTCCGAGGGTCGGACGACCAGCATCTGATCGAAGCCAACCCCGAAGTGGCGGTCCGCGACCTCTCGCGCCAGCTTCGACAGATCGGCCGGCAAGAACTCGCGCAGGCCGTCGAAGACGACGAAATCGTTTCCAGCGCCGTGCATCTTGGTAAACGGAAGTTGGCGGCTCATGCTCGTCTGGCTCCCGGGTCACCCTGCAAGGCGTGCTGCAAGGCTTGCAAGGTCGGCGTCAGGTCTCGAGGGCCGCTCGCTAGGCCGACCCGTTGGCGGGGGCGAGCGACACCGCAGGCCTGCGCACGCGAATCCCTCGCGAGAGCGGCCCGAGACGTGCCCCGGCCGATCGCAGCTAGCGCTGAGGCTTCGTTCGACGTCGCCGCGGGCCCGTCTCTTGCGGGCGCAGGTGCGGACGCAGGCGGCCGGACCGGACGACCATATCGACCACAAGCGGAGAGTGTACCTGTGATCGCCAGAATTGTGAGCATCGCGACCCCAGCTCGCAGCAGGCTCCGGTTCACGATTGTTCGGCCTCCGCTCGGGCCTCCGCCTCGAGCGTCGTGCGCTGCGCGGCGAGCTCCAGCTCGACTTCGGCGAGCACCGCTTCGACGCGACTCCGCGCGGTGCCACCGGCTAGCTGTCGACTCTCGAGGCTGCGCTCGAGATCGAGCAGTTCGTCTGCCCCCGCCTCGAAGGCCGGGTGGAAGGACTGCATGTCCGCCCGGGACAGCGATCGAAGGTCGATGCGTTTGCGGCTGCAGTGTCCGACGATGCGACCCACGACCTCGTGGGCATCTCGAAAGGGCACCGCCGCCCGCACCAGGATTTCCGCCAGGTCCGTCGCGAGCAGCATCGGGTCCGCCGCGGCCTCCGCCATGCGCTGGCTGTCCACGCGCAGTGTCGCCAGGGCGCCGGTCATCACCTCGAGCGAATCCAGCAGCGTCCGGGCGGAGTCGAAGAGCGGCTCCTTGTCTTCCTGCAGATCGCGGTTGTAGGTGAGCGGCAGGCCCTTCAAGACGGTCAGCAGGGTCACCAGATTGCCGATCGCCCGTCCGGACTTGCCGCGCACGAGCTCCGGCACGTCGGGATTCTTCTTCTGCGGCATCAGACTCGAACCCGTCGAATACGCATCGGCGAGCTCGATGAAGCCGAACTCCGAGCTCGACCACAGCACCAGCTCTTCGGCCAGGCGCGACAGGTGGACCATCGAGATCGCGACATTCGCCAGATACTCGAGGGCGCCGTCGCGGGAGGCCACACTGTCCATGCTGTTTCGCGTGGGTCGTTCGAAGCCGAGCTCCCGCGCGGTCTGCTCGCGGTCCAGCGGCAAGGTCGAGCCCGCCAGAGCGCCCGCGCCCAGCGGCGAATGCGTGATTCGGGCGCGGCCGTCGCGAAAACGCGAGGCATCTCGGCCCAGGATCTCGAGATGCGCGAGCCATTGATGCGCCAGTCGCACCGGCTGGGCTCGCTGCAGATGCGTATAGCCGGGCAGGATCGTGTCGACGTGCTCTCGCGCGCGTTCGAGCAGCACGCCTCGCAGCTCGAGCAGCGCGCGCTCGGTCGAAAGGCCGACTTCGCGCAGGAAGAGTGCGAGATCCGTCGCGACCTGATCGTTGCGCGAGCGACCGGTGTGGAGCTTGCCCGCGACCGGCCCCAGATGCTCCCGAAGCCGCGCCTCGATATTCATGTGAATGTCTTCGAGGGCGGGGTCGAAGCGAAAGCTTCCGTCTTCGAGCTCCTTTGCCACGCGGTCGAGTCCGGCCAGCAGCTGTTCGGCGTCCCCAGCGGGGATCAGCCCCGTGCGACCCAGCATGCGAGCCTGGGCCTTGGAGCCCCGGATGTCGAAGCGCGCCAGCGCCTGGTCGAAGTGGATCGAGGCGCTGAAGCGTTCGACCGTCGGATCGGTGGCTTCGCTGAAGCGACCCCCCCAGGGCTTGCGCGAAGCTGCCCCCGAATCGGAATTTTCGTCGGATCCACCACTCATGGCGACCTACTCTCGCGGCTCGGGGCCTGCTACACAAGCGCGCCCTCCCGAATTGGAGTTTCTTTTCGGGTCCCGTGGAACACAAGCCGTTTCGAGGTTTCCATCGTCGACGGCTGCCGACCCGGGGTCGCCCGGCGATGGCCGGAGCCGCAATGCTCGGTACCGTCCCGTGGGGCCGCAGCGATCCCGGGTCGACGAACTTCGCGGGGGCGAGGGACCAGATGGCGAGGGCCAGGCGAAGAGCCGGCAAGAAGAACGTCGCTGCGGACGGACGCGGCCGAAACGGCACCGGGCAAGGAGTCTCGAAGGCCCTGCTCCGGGCACGACGCGTCGGTCTCGTCACGGTCGCGTTGGCCTTTGCTGCGGGCGTCTGGACGGCCGGTTGGCTGATCGACCTGGATCGTCGCGTGGTGTCGCGATTCGAGGGCCGTCGTTTCGCCGTGCCCTCCCGGGTCTATGCGGCGCCGATCGTGATCTACCCGGGTGCCGACTGGCAGCGTCTCGACCTCGCCGGATGGCTGACACGCATGGGATATCGCCAACAGGGCGAGGCGGGGCCCCTCGGCGTCGGAAGCTATCGCTGGTTGCCCGGGCGATTGCGCGTTCACCTGCGCGGATTCGAGCATCCCCAGCTACCCGAGCCGAATCGACGGGTCGAATTTCGCCTCGAGCAGGGACGCGTCCGGCAGATTCGAGACGATCGCGGCGGCCTGCTCGATGTGGTGGCCCTGGAGCCCGAGCCGATCTCGGCTTACTACGGCTCGAGTCGCGAGCAGCGCGACCTGGTTGTGATCGGTGAGGTCCCGGAGCATCTGATCGCTGCGATCTACGCCGTCGAAGATCGACGCTTCGAAGAGCATCACGGCGTCGATCCGCGGCGCATCGTCGGCGCGATGCTCGCCAATCTGCGTGCGGGTGGAATTCGCCAGGGTGGCAGCACGCTGACTCAGCAGCTCGTCAAGAATTTCCTCCTGACGCCCGAGCGCACGTTGCGACGCAAGCTGACCGAAGCCGCGATGGCCCTGTTGGTCGAGGCGCGATACAGCAAGCCGCAGATCCTCGAGGCCTATCTGAACGAAATCTACATGGGGCGCCGTGGCGCGACCTCGATTCACGGAGTGGGTGAGGCGGCGCGGTTCTTCTTCGGAAAGCGCGTCAGGGATCTGGGGGTCGATGAATCGGCGTTGCTGGCCGCCGTGATCCAGAGCCCGAACGCGATGAGTCCCCATCGGCATCCCAAGCGAGCGCGCAAGCGGCGCGACCTGGTACTCAGCCTGATGGCGGCGCATGGCTTGCTGGACGCTGAAGGCTTCGAGCGGGCCAAGGCGCGCTCGCTCAGTCTCGCGGCCGTCACTGTCGAGTCGAGCCAGGACCGGTATTTCCTCGACGAACTCGCGCGCCAGCTACCCGAAGTCTACGACGCGGATCTGCTGGTGGTCGAAGGGCTGCGGATCTACTCGACCCTCGACCCGATCCTGCAGCGTGCCGCGGTGCGTCAGTTGCAGGAGGGTCTCGACTCGCTCGAGAAGAAATTGGGAGAGGTCCATTCAGCGGCGGGTGAAAAGCTCCCGCTACAGGGATGTCTGCTCGCGATGCGCCCGCAGACCGGAGAGATTCTGGCGCTGGTGGGTGGGCGCGACTATGCGACCTCCCAATGGAATCGCTGCACCCTTGCGCGGCGGCAGGTAGGCAGTGTCTTCAAGCCGATCGTCTACGCGGCGGCGCTGGCGCCCCAGTCGGGCCCAGTGATCACCCTGGCCAGCCGGATCTAGGACGAGCCGCTCGTGGTCGAGACTCAGGGGGGGACCTGGGAACCCGAGAACTACGACAAGGCCTTTCGAGGACCCGTCTCGGTGCGAGAAGCGCTCGAGCGCTCGCTCAACGTTCCGGCGGCGCGCATCGGTCAGGCGGTCGGCATCTCGCGCGTCGTCGAGATGGCCAGACGCCTCGGCATCGAGAGCCATCTGCCGGCGGTCCCGAGTCTGGCGCTGGGCACTGCCGAGATTTCGCCGCTGGAGGTTGCGACCGTCTACGCGACCTTCGCCAACGGCGGGCTTCGGCCGACGCCCCGCAGCTTCATCGGGCTGCTCGACGAGCGCGGTGTCGGTCAGGAGCAGTGGCCGCTCTCCGGGTCGCGGCGGGTGCTGGATCCAGCAACGGCCTACTTGATCACCTCGCTGCTCGAGGGGGTGATCGATCGCGGCACCGGTCGCGGCATTCGGGCCCGTGGGCTGCTCGGACCGATCGCGGGCAAGACGGGTACCACCGATGACGAATACGACCTCTGGTTCGTCGGCTACACGCCGCAACTCGTGGCGGTGGTCTGGGTCGGCTACGACGAGCCCCACGAGATCGGCGTGCCGAGCAGTCGCGGCGCGCTGCCAATCTGGGCGGAATTCCTGGCCGAGGTGTCCGGTGATCGGGTGCGCGGCGTGTTTGCGCGACCCAGTGGTGTCGAGCAACTCGACATCGACCCGCGCAGTGGCGCGCGGGCCTTGTCGGGATGCCTCGAACGGCGCCGCGAGTTTTTCATCCAGGGCACTGCCCCCGAGGCGACCTGTCCCCAAGGTGATCGGGCTGGGCGTGGGTTCTTTGATCGGTTGTTCGGTGGTTGAGGCGCTCGGCGATCCGGGTCCGGCGTGGCCTGCGTAGCTGGCGCGTCCCGATTGTGCGAGCTTGCGGCGTCGTGAGAACCTGGCTGCGATTGGCGCTGGCGGCGCTGGCGTTTTTCTGGCTCGCGGGCTGCTCCACCCTGGGCCTGCCCGGCGCTGTTCGCGATGTGGATCCGCCACTGACCGCCTCGCGGGCGCTCGGTCAAGGAGATCCGGCGCGCGAGGCATCGCTGCGGCTCGTGATCGCGGGTCTCGATGACGATGAGGCGGGGCGCCCCAGTCGCGCCCTGGCGAGCTATCAGCGCGCGGTGCGGGTCGATTCGACGAATCCCTTCGCGTATCTGGCACTGGCACGGCATCATCTCGAGTACGGTTCCGTCGAGGAGGCAAGCGCCTTTCTCGATCAGGCGCGATCCCTGTTCGAATTGGAAGGTCGACTCGGCCCCGCGGTCGACGTCTGGGGAGTCGGGCTGCGGGCCTGGATCGATCGAGGTCGAGGTCGCGATGCGAGGGCGGACGCGCGCTTCGAGGCTGCTCGTGAACTGTCTTTCGAGATCTGGGTGGATGAGCAGCTCTCGGCTCACGAGCTGCGATAGTTTGGATGGCCGAGGGCGCGAGATCGGTGGGAGCCGCACCAGATGATTCACAAACGTGCGGTACTGATCGGGGTTGGTGTCTGCGTTCTCGGCTTCGATCAGCTTGGCAAGAGTCAAGCGATGGGCAGACTCGCGGAAGGCGAACGGGTCAGGCTACTCGGCGAGTTCTTGAGTCTGGCGCATGTCGAGTCGTCGGGGGCTGCGCTCGGACTCTTCCGAAGCTGGTCTGCCGAATCGCAGTCGATGGTCTTTGGGTTCTTGTCCCTCGTGTGCGCCGCGATGGTGCTCTTCTTCTACCGCGGTCTGGCCCGTGGGGAGCACGGCAGCGCCGCCGCCTTGGGTGCGATCCTCGCCGGTGTGTTCAGCAATGCCATCGATCGCTTCCGTTTTGGCGCGGGAATCGATTTCCTGCATCTCGGTGCGCCGGACAGCGCTTGGCTGCCGGACTTCAACCTGGCGGATGTGTCGATCGTCTTGGGGGTGGTCACCCTCATCGTCGAGCTGTTGGCGACCGAGATGGCGACGCGCGCCCAGGAAAAGCCGCGCTCGTAGAGCCCAGCGGAGACTCGGCATTAGTTGTGCATTCTGCACAGACTGCACAGATTGCACAGATTGCACAGAACGGAGTTGCGCGAAGTGTCGGCCCGAACTCTGGTCCACTGTTCGCGCAAGACCGGAAAAAAGTCAACGCTGTTTCGCATTCTGTCGCGCGCACGTCCAGCGGCTCCGATTTTTTTCGTGCCGGATCTTTTCTGGAGCTCGAGTCAAAGACGTTGCGGATCGCAGGGCTGCAGTAGATCTGACAGACACATTTTTGAGTACGACTCTTTTTTCCCCGCTCGGCGGTCTTCCGAATTCTTGACATGTCTCCAAGCGTTGCGTAGAACTTGTTCACCCCCTGGGCCTCGTAGATCAATTCTTTCCGGGTTTTGTGATCCTGGAGTCTGAGTTCTTCGGCGCCGCCTTTCGATTGGAGCGACTCGAGAAACTCGAGACGAGATCCAGACCGGATTCGAGGTGAACCCCTCGGCCAGTTCAATCGGCGCGTGCGACGCGCGCGGTGAGTTCTGTGCAGGTGAATCGCGATTTGTGTGAATTGTGTGAATTGTGTGAATTGTGTGAATTGTGTGACTCGTGCGACTTGTGAAGTGTGAATCGAGAGTGGTGTGAACACGGTGTGACCGTGCGAGCGTCCTCGAATGCGGCCGATGCGGCAGGCCAATGCGGCATCAGTGCATCGCGGCATGGTTCGAGGAAAGGATTGCATGGCGAGGACTTCGAGCAAGCCGAGGAGCGAGTACGCGATTCAAACCGTGACCAACGCACTGCGCATGTTGGAAGTCTTCCACAGCGTGCCCGAGATGGGCGTGAGCGACCTCGCACGTCGCTTGAAGCTTCACAAGAACAACGCCTTTAGACTTCTCGCGACCCTCGAACTCGCCGGCTACATCCAACAATCGCTCGAGACAGAGAACTATCGCCTGGGTCCGCGCTGTCTGGAGCTGGGTCATGCGTTCGCCCGTAGCCAGAAGCTGATGAGTCTGGCGCGTCCGATCCTGGAGGGGCTCTCCGCAGAGCTGCGTGAAACGACCCATCTCGGAATCCTTGTCGACGACCAGGTCGTGCATCTCGATGGTGTGCTTCCGAATCAGCTCGTGCTGACCGGCTTGCGAGTGGGTGAGCGGCTTCCGTCCCATTGCACCGCGCTGGGGAAGGTGCTGTTGGGGAGGGACTGCGGTGAGCCTGCAGCGGTCTCCATCGCCTCGGAGGCGTCGGAGGCATTGGGCGGGGCTTCTCGTGGGGCCGCGGGGGTGGTTCCGGGCTCCGCACGCCGAGTTGCGGCGGCTGCGGCTCCCAGCCACGACCGCCAGCTCGTCTCCTATACAAAGACCACCATCGTCGATCCAACCAAGCTGATCGAGGAGTTGCGCAACGTCGCGATGCAGGGCTACGCCGTCGACACCGAGGAGTATGCGGCAGGCCTGTGTTGCGTCGCCGCGCCGGTTCGCGACGCCGCGACGCGGGTTGTCGCCGCGCTCTCGATTTCGGGCCCGAGCCTCCGGCTGCCCGAGGACGCCCTGCACGGTAGGGCTGCCCGAGCGGTCGTCGCCGCGGCCAGCCAGCTCTCCCGGGAGCTCGGCGCACGTCAGTGAACCTGGCCCTTGGCTTGCCGATCTGGCTCGCGGGGCGGTTCCCCCACCGCTTGACTGAGTATTCAAAGCGACCCGACGGGAGCCCGAGCTGGATCGCTATCCTGGGGCGACCCCTGCCCTGCCACGCCTGCGGGTGATCGATGAATTTTGAACTCGACGATGAACAGCTCGCGCTGCAACACTCCGCCCGCCGCTTCGCGGAGGAGGAGCTGATCCCGATCGCCTCCGAACACGACGTGACGGGCGAGTTTCCGCGCGAAGTGATGCGCAAGGCGTGGGAGCTCGGGCTCGCGAATACGTTCATCCCTCAGGAATTCGGCGGTGTGGGTCTCTCGGTGCTCAGTGCCTGCCTCAATGTCGAGGAGATCTCTCGCGGTTGCGCGGGGATTACGACCTCGTTGATCACTAACGATCTCGGGCTGACGCCGATCCTGCTCGCCGGATCCGAGGAGCAGAAGCGCGAATGGCTCACGCCTTGCGCCGAAGAGTTCAGGATCCTGGCCTTCTGCCTCTCCGAGCCCGGTGCCGGCTCGGACGTCGCGGGCCTTGCGCTACAAGCGGAACGGCATGGTGACGACTACATCCTGAACGGTACGAAGGCCTGGATCACCAACGGCGGCGAAGCCGACGTCTACACGGTCTTCGCGACCCTCGATCGTTCTTCTCGCCACAGGGGCATCTGTGCCTTCGTGCTCGCCCGCGATACACCGGGCGTAACGCCTGGCAAGAAAGAAGACAAGATGGGCCAACGCGCCAGCGATACGCGCGTCGTCCATTTCGACGCCGTGCGGGTGCCGGCGCGCCAGCGCCTCGGTGCTGAAGGCGAGGGATTCAAGATCGCCATGGCGACGTTGGATCGCACGCGCCCCCTGATCGGCGCCCTGGCGACGGGTATCGCACGCCGCGCACTCGAAGAGAGCCTGGCCTATTCAGCCGAACGCAAGGCCTTCGGTCAGCCCATCGGGGAGTTCCAGGCGGTCCAATTCATGCTCGCCGATATGGCGAAGGACATCGAAGCCTCCCGCTTGCTGACGTATCAGTGCGCCTGGTTACTCGACGAGGGGCGCCCTGCCTCGAAGCAGTCCTCGATGGCGAAATGCTTCGCGACCGACGCCGCGATGAAGGCGACGACCGACGCGGTCCAGATCTTCGGGGGCAACGGCTACAGCCGGGAATACCCGGTGGAGAAGCTGATGCGCGACGCGAAGCTGATGCAGATCTACGAGGGCACGAATCAGATCCAGCGAATCGTGATTGCGCGAGAGCTGACACGCGAGATCGGCTAGCCCCGGTTCTCGGCGCGCGTCGATCGCGCCGTGAGCTGGGGGCGAATCGGCCCCAGATGTCGAGAGCGCGCGTCGCGGCGCCGAGGGCGCTGCATGCCCGGTCCGGAGTGGCCGTCGTCGCCGACCCTACGGGGACTTTCAGCTCGGTGGAAGTCGTTTCCTTGCATCCCGATTCAACTCACTGATAGACTCGGCCTCCTCCCGATAGAGGGCCAAAGCCCCATACCCCTTCCTCCTTGCAAGGGCCTCTTGCAAGGCAAGACGAGGGTCGTTCTGAGCCTTGCACAGCAACCGGTCGAACGGTTGGAATGACGAACTGGCTGAAGCCAGGACTGCCTCCCACAAACACCCTCGAAGCCAAAGGATAAGCCGTGAGTCTGAACGAAAAGGCACTCGAATACCATTCCCAGGGTCGAAAGGGAAAGATCAAAGTCATCCCGACCAAGCCCTGTATCACCGCCGAGGACCTCTCCCTGGCCTATTCCCCGGGCGTGGCGGCGCCTTGTCTGGAGATCGCGAAGAATCCCGACGACGCCTACCGCTACACCGCGAAGGGCAACCTCGTGGCCGTGATCAGCAACGGCTCTGCCGTCCTCGGCCTCGGCAACATCGGCGCGCTGGCTGGCAAGCCCGTCATGGAGGGGAAGGGCGTTCTCTTCAAGCGTTTTGCAGACATCGACGTCTTCGACATCGAAGTCGACACCCAGGATACTCAGGAGATCATTCGCTTCTGCGAGATGATCGCGCCCACCTTTGGGGGTATCAACCTCGAGGACATTCGTGCCCCGGAGTGCTTCGAAATCGAGACGGCCCTCAAGGCGTCCCTCGATATCCCGGTCTTCCACGACGACCAGCACGGCACGGCGATCATCACCGCTGCCGCGCTGCTCAACGCCTGCGAGATCCAGGACAAGAAAGTCGAGAACGTGAAGGTGGTCTTCTCGGGTGCGGGCGCAGCGGCGCTCTCGTGCGCCAAGCTCTACAAGGATATCGGAGTGAAGGCCGAGAATATCCTGATGATCGATAGCCGTGGTGTCATGTACAAGGGACGGGGCGAGGGCCTCAACAAGTACAAGGAAGAGTTTGTCACCGACACGAGTGCACGAACTCTGGCCGATGCGCTGGTGGAGGCCGACGTCTTCGTCGGCCTCTCTCAGGCGGGACTCGTGACCAAGGAGATGGTGCGGAGCATGGCCGACAAGCCGATCATCTTCGCGATGGCGAATCCCGATCCGGAGATTACGCCGATCGATGCCAAGGCGGCGCGTTCCGACGCGATCTGTGCGACCGGGCGCTCCGACTACGCGAACCAGGTGAACAACGTCCTCGGCTTCCCGTTCATCTTTCGCGGGGCGCTCGATGTGCGGGCGAGCAAGATCAACGAGGAGATGAAGTTGGCCGCGACCTTCGCGCTCGCGGAGCTCGCGAAGCGCGGCGAGGCTGTGCCGCAAGCGGTCAAGACGGCCTATCCCGGCGAGTCCTTCGACTTTTGTGCCGAGTACATCATTCCGAAGCCCTTCGACCCCCGCGTGCTTCTCTACGTCGCGCCGGCGGTGGCCAAGGCGGCCATGGATAGTGGTGTGGCGCGTCGACCGATCGATCTCAAGGAATACGAGTCAAAGCTCCAGCAGATGCTCGGCGAGATCGCCTCGTTGTAGCCCGGATCATTCATGAGCAATCCGAGCTAGAATGTTCGAGAAGCTGCTGATCGCCAATCGGGGCGAGATCGCCGTGCGCGTGATCCGTGCCGCCCGAGCGCTCGGGCTGCGAACGGTCGCGATCTATTCCGAGGCCGATCGCGACGCGCTTCACGTGCGATACGCGGACGAGGCATATCCGTGTGGTCCCGCCCGCGCGACCGAGAGCTACCTCGATGCAGCGCGGATCATCGAGATCGCGATGCGAGCCGGCGTCGACGCGATTCATCCCGGCTATGGATTCCTGTCGGAGAATGCCGATTTTGCCGAGGCCGTGACGGCGGCAGGGATCCGCTTCGTCGGTCCGACGTCGGAGGTGATTCGCTCGATGGGCCTGAAGCTCGCGGCGCGCGAGCGCATGCTGCGGGCCGGCCTTCCGGTCGTGCCGGGCAGCGGCGAGATCCTTGACCTCGACTCCGCACGCAGAGCCGCGGCCGGGATTGGCTATCCGGTACTCGTCAAGGCGAGCGCGGGCGGCGGTGGGCGCGGCATGCGCCGCGTCGACGCCGAATCGGAGTTCGATTCTGCCCTGGAACGAGCGAGGAGCGAAGCGGCTGCGGCCTTTGGCGACGCAGCCGTATACCTCGAGAAGCTGTTGCTCGGGCCGCGGCATATCGAGATTCAGGTCCTGGCAGACTCCGCGGGCCACGTCGTGCATCTCGGTGAGCGAGAGTGTTCGATCCAGCGGCGCCACCAGAAGCTCGTCGAGGAGGCGCCCGCCTACGGCATCAGCGCGCAGCAGCGGGCCGCGATGGGAGAGGCCGCCGTGCGCGCGGCCCGCGCGGTCGACTATGTCGGCGCTGGCACGATCGAATTTCTGCTCGATGCCCGGGGCGATTTCTATTTCCTCGAGATGAATACGCGGATCCAGGTCGAGCATCCGGTGACCGAGGCCGTGACGGGGATCGATCTCGTCGAGACGCAGATTCGCGTCGCGGCAGGCGAGCCGCTCGCGTTTGCTCAGCAGGACATCCGATTCCGGGGCCACGCAATCGAAGCGCGCATCTACGCCGAGGATCCCGACAGGGGCTTCATCCCCTCACCGGGCCGGATCGAGGCGTGGTCGGCACCGCGAGGACCCGGTGTTCGGCTGGATTCGGGCTTCGAAGGCGGGCAGACCGTTTCATCGCACTACGATCCGATGATCGCCAAGCTCGTGGTGAGCGGGGGCGATCGTCGCGAAGCGCTGTCGCGCATGGCCAGTGCGCTCGACGAGTTCGCGATCGTCGGGATTCGCACGGGCTTGCCTTTCCTGCGGCGTCTGGTGGAGAGCCCGGCATTTCAGGCGGGGGACTACGACACTGGCTTCATCGAGGCGGAGATGGCCGCGGGTCCCCAGCCGCTCTCGTCCTCGCGGCAGGGGCTGGTCTTCGCTGTGGTGGCGGTGCTGTCAGCGCGCTCGACTGCGGAGTCGAGCGAGTCTTACCGCTTCGATCTTTCGCTTCCGAAGCAGGGCGCGACGCGTGTGGAAGTCCTTTCGACGGGCGAGCCGTGTCGCGTGTGTCTCGGGGGGCAGGAGATCGAATTCGAGCTCGGCGCCGGAATCCCGATCCTGGCCAGCGTGCTCCAGGGAGCCGAGAGGACGCGTCTCGAGATGCTGCCGCGAAAGAAGGGGGGATTCGATGTGGGCCTGCGAGATCGCGCGCTGCGCGTGGGTGTCACTCGTGTGGAGGACTGAGGCAGACTCTGTTTGCCCCGACCCGCCCCGGCTGGAAACGCCGCGAGCGCATCAGGGGTTGCTGACGTCGCTCTTCCTCTCTTCCTTCTCAGCGCGCTCAGCGCGTCGCCTTGGATCGAAGATCCAGGCGACGCCGGCTCCGGCGAGGTAGAGAAGGATCATTGGAATCGCCAGAAAGAGCTGGCTCACGAAATCCGGCGGCGTGAGCAGCGCGCCGACGATGAACACGGCGAGCACGGCATAGGGTGTTCCTGCGAAGAGCTGCCTGGGTGTCACGATCCCGGCGATCGACAGGAAGAACACGAACAGTGGCAGCTCGAAGGCAATGCCGAAGGCCAGGAAGAGTCGGGTCGTGAGGCTGAAGACCTCTTTCATCGTCCACGCGGAGATGACCCATTCGTTGTCCCAACTGTTGAAGAACTGGAAGACGAGCGGGAACACGAGCGAGTAGCCGAAGACCGCGCCCGCGACGAAGAGCCCCGTCGAGGACAGCACGAAGGGGATGATGGCCTTCCTCTCGTTGCGGTAGAGACCGGGCGCCACGAAGGCCCAGATCTGCCAGAAGGTCACAGGCAGGCTCAGCACGAAGCCCGACAGCAGCGCGCACTTGATGTAGGTGAAGAAGATCTCGGTCGGTGCGATCGCCTGGAGCCGGCTGTTCTGGGCACCGAGTGCCTCGGTTGCGGGCGCCAGCAGGAAGCCGAAGATCTCTTCCGCAAAGCCGAAACTGAGGATTGCGCCGAGCGAGATCGCAGCCAGCAGCCAGGCGATTCGCCTTCGCAGCTCCGTCAGATGTTCGGCGATCGGAAGCGGCTGATCATCCACGCTCGGGATCCGATGCGCTGCCCTCTGGCAGATCGCCGGATGCCTCTTCGGACTGGTCCGAAGCTTCAGGGTGCGGCGCAGCCAGGTGTTCGTGTTCGTTGCCCGGGGGCGGATTGGCCGGCTGCTGCGTCTGGGGTTCGGACGCCGCCGGGCCGTCGGCGGCTTTCGCAGCGGCCGGGGGCGTTTCGGGCGGCACGGGTTCGAGGTCAGCGCCGGCCTGGGCGGGTCGATCGGGCTTCTTCAGGGGTTTGTGGATCGTCTCGGATGAGTGGAGACTCTGCCGGAGATCGCTCTCCAGATCGTCCAGGGAGAGACTCTGACGCAGATCGTTGCTGGCTCGCCGAAACTCGCCCAGACCGCGTCCCAGGGTGCGCGCCAGCTCGGGCAGGCGCTTCGGCCCGAAGACCAGCAGCGCAACGACCAGGATGACTCCCAGCTCTTGAATTCCGATTCCGAACATGGCGGCTAGGCTAGCAGGCTGTTGTGGGCCCGGACCCGGTTTACGCCAGGGACGTGATTTCCCGGCTGCTCTCGGCGCTGGGCTTTGCGCGAGCCCTCATCATCGGCCGTTTGCCGCTCTCGCGAAGCATCGCCAGGCCGGCCCGAGCCCGACCCGAGCTCAGACTCTTACACCAGACCACCCGAGCGAGAGCGTCCATGTCGATCTCGCCATCGATATCGCGCAGCCGGATTCGAAGCAGCTCGCCCGGCTTGACGCCCTCTGGCAGGTCCAGGCCGAAGCCCGTCCTCGAGCGGTCCTGCGTGTAGGCAACGCGCTGGGCCTCGCCGGGATCACGCCGCGGATAGTGACTGTATTCGACGACGTGCACGATCTGCTGTCGAGTCTCGGCCCGCTCGGGCGTCAGCTGGAAGTCCCCTTGGGTGCCGCAGCTCATGTGGCCATCCGGTCGATGGCGAGGGCGACGTCGGCTGCTGGGTCGGCGCTGCTGGTGAAGACCGGGTCGGCCGTCGGCGCACTGGGCGTTCCGGCATTCCCGAGCGCGTCGGCTGCGCCGGTCTCGATCAGTGGACAGAAGATCTCGACGAGAGTCGGATCGAATTGGCCGCCGGCTTCTCGACGCAGCTCGGCGAGCGCGTCTTCCCGACTTCGGGCCGAGTGATAGAGCCCCTCGCAGGTCATCGAGTCGAAGGCGTCGACAATCGCGATGATGCGAGCGGCGAGCGGGATCTCTTCACCCTTCAGGCCATCGGGATAGCCTTTGCCATCGTATCGCTCGTGATGGTGACGCACGGTGATTGCGATGGGTCCGGCCAGCCCGAGCGGCTGCAGCAGCCGTTCGCCGATGGTGGGATGTGAGTGGGTCGTTTCCTCTCGTTCGCTTTCCCGGATCACCTGCCCGGCCAGCAGCTCGCTGCCTATGCCGACCTTTCCGATGTCGTGCAGGAAGCCCGCAATTCGAACGTGCTCGCGCGCTTCTCGCGAAAGTAGCAAGCGGTCTGCGAACAGATCGGCGTAGAACGCGACGCGGCGGGCATGTCCGCGCATGAACAGGTCGCGACTCTCGATCGTTTCGGCCAACACTTCCAGGAATTCGATGGATCGAGGCTCACCAGTCTGGATGCTGCTCGATCCAGACCCGAGGATGGGTTCCTCGAGGAGCTTGCGCAATCGCTGCTGGGCCAGAGCGCTGGCCTCGAGCTCCGCGAGCACGGTCGGCGAATCACATTGTGTGCCGAGAATGCGGCTGATGTTTTCGAGGAACGAGATCATGCGCCTGCGGCTCTGACGGCGCTCCATCGCGCGTTCCACTGAGGCGAGGACCTGGACGACATCGAAGGGTTTGCTCAGGTAGTCGAAGACGCCATGGCGAATGCCCTCGACTGCGGAGTCGATCGACCTGCAACCGGTGATGACGATGAGCTCGACCTGGGGCAGCTCAGCGCGCACCGTCCGAATCAGTTCCTCGCCGTTCATTCCGGGCATCTTGAGGTCGACGGTGACGAGGTCGATTTGCTGGGTGCGCAGAATCTCGAGCGCGCTCGTTCCGTCCTCGGCCATCAACACCCGATAGCCGCTGGACAGGATCATGCGCAGCGACTCGCGCGGGCCCCGTTCGTCATCGACGATCAGGATCGAGGTCTGCGGCGGGCGGTCCTGTGTCTCGCTGCGACTCGAATCGTGGGCGGTGGTTTGGGAGGCCTGGATCATGCCCGGATTCAAAAGCAAGCCATGTGCCAGCCACACGGAGGCCGCAAGAGTCCAGCCAAGCCATTGAAAACCCAGGTAGAATTAGCGGTCTGGCGAATTGCGAAAAGCAGCTGCTGGATCTGAACCAAATCGAACCGAGCGCTGCCCGGGGATCGATGATCCCGCGTAAGTCTTTGAAGTTGCGCTGAAAATTTGATTGTACCGTTTCGAACCGGCCGCTCTCGGTGACGGTTCCGAGCGGTACCGAGTTGCCGGCGCTCGAAGCCCACCCCACGAGTCAGTCGTCGGATTCCGGGCTGCCGTCGGGGGGCTTGATGCCGAGCTTGTCCATCTTGAGCTTGAGCACTCGGCGCGTGATATCCAGGGCGTTGGCAGTGCGGGTTTGATTCCAGAGATTGCTTTCGAGACTCTCTCGCAGGATCTCTGTCTCGAATCGCATCACGGTCTCCTCGAAGCCGCACTCGCCCTGTCGCCACTGTTCACGCAGAGCTTCCGCTTGCCCCGTGCGGCCGACCGAGACCGGCAGATCCGATTGGTCGATCGTGTCGCCGTCGCAGAGTGCCTGCCCGTGCTCGAGCGCGTTTTGAAGTTCGCGCACGTTGCCCGGCCAGTTGTAGCCGTCGAGAGCGGCCAGGGCGCTCGCTGTGAGCTTCTTCACGGGGGTCGTGCGTCCCAGGAAGGCGTCCGCGATCAGCCGGATGTCCTCGCGTCTCTCGCGCAGTGGTGGCAGTGCCACCGGCACGACGTTCACTCGGTAGAAGAGGTCTTCGCGGAATTTGCCCTCGCTGACTCGTTTGTCGAGATCGAGGTTGGTGGCGGCTACGATGCGCACGTCGACCGTGACGGAGTGGCTCGAGCCGACCCGTTCGAAGCTGCGCTCCTGAAGCGCTCGCAGCAGCTTGACCTGGGCGGCGGGGTCGAGCTCTCCAATCTCGTCGAGGAACAGGGTGCCCCCGTCGGCGGATTCGATGCGGCCGATGCGCCGTCCCACGGCCCCCGTGAAGGCTCCCTTCTCGTGGCCAAAGAGCTCGCTTTCGATGAGCTCACGCGGAATCGCACCACAGTTGACGGCGATGAAGGGTTCCGAGGCTCGATCGGAAAGGTCGTGGATCGCGTGCGCGACGAGCTCCTTGCCGGTTCCGCTCTCGCCGGTGATGAGCACGGTTGCCTGCGCTTTGGCGATCCGCTCCACGATTCGAAAGATCGCGCGCATGGCAGCGCTGCGACCGATCAGCCCGCAGAGCTGCTGGCGATCTTCGACCTCGTCGCGAAGTCGTTCGACCTCGCGTTCGAGCTCCCCCTTCTCGAGCAGGTTGCGCACCTTGATGCGCAGTGCATCGAGCTCGAAGGGCTTCGTGATGAAATCCGAGGCGCCGCGTTTCATGGCTTCGACGGCGGCATTCACGGTGTTCGTCGCGGTCAACACGATGACCGGAGCGCGCACGCCGCGCTCGGCCAGTTCGGCGAGCAGCTCGAGGCCGCTGCGCCCCGGCATCACGAGATCGAGCAGCACCAGATCCGGTGTCGAATCACTGACTTCGCGGAGCGCAGATTCGACATCACCCGCGATGCTGATCTCGCCCTCGCTGCTCAGGAGCATGCGCAGGGATTCCTGGACACCCGGCTCATCATCGACGACGAGGATGTGAGGCATGTCGGCAGCTTATCAGAGCCGTCGTGCTGTTTGCGCTCCTGGCCCGGGAAATCCGTCGGGAGTGAGGCAAAGCCCGGCGGCCACCCGGTCCTGGTCTTGGGGGGGCGCTCAGTTCGGCGCCCGGAGCTCGATCAGGATCAGCAGCTCCTGAGAGTCGCTCGAATCGATCGTCAGGCTCCCGCCGCTGGACCGAACGACCGTCTCGGCCAGTGCATATTCGAGGACGTTCGCCGCGGGGCTGAATTCCCCGAGGTCGCTCGCGCCGCGATGGCCCAGAGCCGGGCTGTGATGGCGCAACAGGATGCGCAGACGTGGCTCCCCGTCGTTTGCCCGCTCGATGCGGCGGGTGGCGACGAACAGGTCGCCTCGCTCGGGGAGCGAGTCGAGCGTGCGATCGAGCAGGCCTGCCAGGGCCACCCGCAGCGGGCTGGCTTCCGCCCAGGCCAGCGGCGCGTCGCGTTCGAGCTCGCGGAGTACGAGCAGCCGCCCCTGCCCGATGCGCTCGCGCCGCTCGTCGAGCAGCTCTTCGATCAGTGCGGAGACGTCGATCGCCTCGGCCTCGACCTTCTCGTGCTCGGCGACGCTCTGCATCTGCGAGATCACGTTGCTGATATGTGCCACATCGCGCCCCACCAGCTCGACGAAGCGCTGGCGAAAGGTCTCGTCGTCGTAGTGGTCGGGCAGCAGCTCGGCGAAGCTGCGAATCGAGACCAGGGGATTTCGGATCTCGTGAGCGAGGCTCCTCGCCAGGCGGCGCCAGCTATGCTCTGCTGCGAGCGAGTCGGAGCGGGCCAGCTCGAACGACGCCTCGCGCAGCAGCGTGCTCTCGTCGGGATCCTCTTGATCGCGATCGATCGCTTCCGGCGTCTCCGGTGGCTGCGTCGCGGCGGGCTCTTCTGTGTTTTCCCAATCGATGGCTGAGGGCTCGGGCTCGGCCTCTGACTCGGGAAGTGCCTCGGCCTCTTCCCCTGCCTGCTCCTCGACGCCCTCGACCAGCGGGGTGGGCTGGCTTTCCAGGGCCTCTGCCTCTGCGCGCAGCAGGCCAAAGCGCAGGTCCTCGGCTCCAATCGGATCGCGAGAGGTCGATGCGAAGCTGGCGCGCAGCACGCTCTCCACCTCCGATCGATCGCCCTGCCAGGGATACGCTGCGAGCTGGGCCAGCGCAGCCACACTCAGATGTCGTGGCGGTCCGCCTACGGAGTGAGTCCAGTCCCTGGCGATCTCGGCGGCGAAGCCTTCCAGCATCTCCGGGTGCTCGCCCAGCGGCGGCACCTCGATCACCAGGGGCTCGAAGGCGCGTCCGAGCGCCGGCTCCAGCGAGTCGCGCCAAGCGCCTGGGCCTGCGCTGGCGAGCCAACGTGGGGCGCTGTCGCCGGCTGGTTCGGGCGGGGCTTCGTGCAGGATCCACTCGGCCAGCGCGTTCTGCGCCGACACCGAAAGCGAATCGACCTCGTCGATCCAGACCGTGGTCGCGGCCGGTCCGTCGGCGGGACTGCGCGCTGCGATGCGTCTCGCCAGGTCTGCGGGACCCTCCACATCCCGCGCATGGATCCGGAGCGGCGCGCTGGTGGTGCTGTCGAGGCCGCTCCTGGGCCGGGTTGCAGCGGAGCTGCGGAACAGCTCCACATAGCGCATGAGCAGCGCGCGACCGCTGCCCGGCGCGCCGCGAACCAGCAGCGGCAGGCCGCTCAGGGATGGATCCAGGACGCGCAGCAGTCCCGGCACCTCGACGCTGCCAAGCCAGGCTGAGAAGCGATCCGCGATGCGTTGGCGTGTGCGGCGTTCAGCGAGACTCTCGGCCCTGCGTCGTGCGAAGGCATCGGCGATGCGTGCTCGCAGGATCCGCGCGCTGGGCATCGGATCGAGGATCTCGGGTCGTGGGGGGGCGAAGAGTCGGATTGCTTCCGCGGCATCCTCTGGGGCCGCCAGCAAGATCCAGGGGCATGCCTGCAGCCGCGACCCGAGTCGATGAGCGAACTCGAGTTCGAGTTCGAAGTCGCCTTCGAGTCCCAACAGCAAGGCGGCGGGGTCGGGGGCGTCGGCGAAATCGGATTCGCGCGGCGCACCCGAGATGACATCGCTCGCAGCCAGCCCGGCGATTTGGGCGAGCGCGATACGGCTTTGCAGGTTGCGATGAACGATCCAGAGCTTCGGCATGAATATCGTCGGCGGCGGCTGGTGGCTTTCTCAAGCGGCTAAGGGCATTCGAGGTGTCAGCGGGCATTTCTCGCGCCCAAGGGCTTCGCTGGCGAGCCATTCGGCCAAGGGACTGGGGCAGACTACCCCGTTCTCGTCTCGGTTGGGGGGTGCGCAAGCTACGTGCCATCGCGAAGTTCGAAGACCAGCCGGGGGCTGCGCGCAATTCCTGGTTTAAGCTGGTGATATGGAAGGGGGATCTCGACAGCGATCGCTGGAGCTGAAAAAAGTGATTTCGAGGTTCCACTGGCGCAGATCCCCGGGAGGGCGCTGCGTCGACTCGATTGCGGAACAGTGTTTCCAGACGCAATGCCGGCTGCGCAACTCTGGAAGCCGACGCGGGAGGACCGGGTGAGCGGCAACGGCAGCCTCGACATGGGTCGCGTTCGACCCGCGCGCGCACGGGAGATCGATCGGATCGCTGCGCTGTGGGCGGGGATCACGGAGCACCACGCGGCGCTCGACCCGCTCTTCCGCATGCGTCGCGGACCGCTCGCCGAGGGTGAGCTGCGGGAGCTGTTGCGCGCGCTCGAGCGCGATCCCGATGCGGAAATTCTGGTCTACGATCTCGAGGGTACGCTCGAGGGTCTTTGCATCGTGCGCATCGACCACGCTGCTCCGATTCTCGAAGAGACCGAGCGCGCCGAGATCACCGATCTCGGCGTGCGCCCCGCCCTCCGGCGTCGGGGTATCGCGACGCGGTTGGTCGAGGAAGCTCAGGCCTGGGTAACCGATCGGGGCGTGGCGCGCATCGAAATTCAGGTGGCCCACGGCAACCGCGAGGGCCAGGCCTTCTGGCGTGCACGGGGCTTTGCGGATTTCATGGACGTGCTCCACAAACGAGTGTAGTTTCCGCCGCCGCGGATTCGTATAGGAGCCCCCCGTCATGTCGACCGAGCTCAACCCGATCGCAGAGTCGCTCAACGAAAAGCTTCGCGAGGCAGCCCCGGAAGTCCTCGGGATGCTCTCCGGCTACGGGCGTCGCCTGTATTTTCCGAAGGGCATCATCTCCCAGACGGCGGAGGCCAAACGCAAGGCGGCTCGCTTCAACGCCACGATTGGAATCGCCACCGAGGGGGGAAGTCCGATGGCTCTGCCCTCGATCGCGGACCAGCTGGGCAGTGTGTCCCTGGCGGATGCGGTCACCTACGCCCCGCCCGCCGGTCGTCCGCGATTGCGCAGCCTGTGGCGCGAAAAGCTTCTGGCCGAGAATCCGTCGCTGATGGGCAAGCAGTTTGGTGAGCCGATCGTGACGAGCGCCATCACCCACGGCCTCTCGCTGGCGGCCGAGCTCTTCGTGGATCCCGGGGACCTGCTGCTGCTGCCCGACAAGTTCTGGGGAAACTACCGACTGAGCTACGAAGTGCATCACGGCGCCCGGATCGAGACCTTTCCCTTCTACAGGGGCGACGGCATCGATCTCGAGGCCTTCGCCCAGCGCCTGGCGGAGCTTGGCGGAGCGCGCGAGAAGCTGATCGTGTTGTTGAATTTTCCGAATAATCCGACCGGATATATGCCGACGACTGCCGAGGGTGATGCGCTGGCTGCGGCGTTGGCGGTTCAGGCCGAGAAGGGCACAAAGCTGGTCGTGATCTGCGACGACGCCTATTTCGGTCTCTTCTACCACCTGGGCGGGGAGTCGATGACCGAATCGCTGTTCGGGAAGCTCGTGGGGCTGCATCCGAAGCTGCTGGCGGTGAAGCTCGACGGCGCGACCAAGGAACTCTTCGTCTGGGGGCTTCGCTGTGGTTTCATCACCTTCGGCCCGGGCCGGCCCGATTCTGCGGGTGTCGTCTGCGAGGTTCTCGATGCCAAGACCCGCGGTGCGATCCGTGGCGGCGTTTCGAATGTGCCGCAGCTATCGCAATCGCTGGTCGAGCATTCGCTCAGTTCACCTTCTGTGGCCGCCGAGCGCGAAGCCAAGTGCGAAACACTCCGGGCTCGTGCCGAACGGGTCTTTGAAATCGCAAACCAGCCTCGCTTCGCGGAGAGCTGGCAGGTCTATCCGTTCAATAGCGGCTATTTCATGCTGGTGAAGGTCGAAGGCGTGGACGCGGAAAAGCTACGTGTCCATCTGCTCGACGAACACGGTGTGGGACTGATCGCGACGAGCTCGACAGACATTCGAGTCGCGTTCTCGTGTCTCGAGGCGAAAGATGTCGAGCCGCTCTTCGAGCTGCTGCATCAGGCGATCCAGGCGCTGCGATAGCCCGTGCGGCTGCTTCGCAGCGGCCTCGCGACCAGTCTGTTCGGGTGCCGGCAGTGTCGAGCGGAGCGGGGAAGCACGGGCCAGCCGGGCTTCGTCTGTGGCCGGATCGAGCGTCGGGATCTGACTGGCATCGGAGAGCCAGAACTCCGACGAATTCAAAAATTCATGTGTAAAACCACACACAATGCGGGTGCAGCGGTTTCCCCCATGGTGCAGAGCCGTCTCCATCGGGCTAAATATACTGCCGCAACAGGGACCTAGGAGATCAGATGCGAGGCGGGTCGTCCGTGTTGGAAGGTCTTCGAAGCTTCCTATCGAGAGATTCAGCTTTGCCCATGATCATTGCGCGGCTCGCCGTTCTATTCATCGCGTTCGCCTTGCTCGCTGGCTTCGGCTTCGGCAACCCGATTGGTTCGACCGAGCGCGCTGTCGCGCCGGTCGCCTCGGCTGAGATCGCGATCGCCTTGCAGGGCGCGGACGCCCTCTCGACCGAGGTGGAGCAGGGCGAAATCGTCGCGCAATACGCCGCGGTGGCGATCGCTTCGCTACCCCTGCATCGTCCGGAGCGATACGAGAAGGCAGCCGGACCCTTTGCGAAGGTGACCCGCGGTGAGATCATGTTAGGCGAGAGCCTTGGCTCTTCGCTGCGTCGCCAGGGCATCTCGCTCGCGACGGTGCACGTGATCGCGGCCGAGATGCGCAAGGTCTTCGACTTCCGGAATTCGCGACCCGGAGATCATTACAGGCTGGGCCAGGACGGGGACGGGCAGATTCTCGATTTCCGGTATTTCCAGAATCCGGAGGAGAGCTTCTACCTTACCTCCGAAGGCACCGGCTACACAGTTCGCAAAGAAGCCACCGAGCTGCACGTGCAGATCTCGAAGATCGCCGGGGTGGTCGACTCTTCGTTTTACGGGGCGATCAAAGCCCTCGGTGAACAGAGCGCGCTGGCCTCCGAGTTCGCCGGCATCTTCGCCTGGGATATCGACTTCAGCCGCAACGTCCATCCCGGGGACGAATTCTCGATCCTCTACGAGCGACTCTATCGTCGAGATACGGACGGTGAACAGGTCTACGTTCGGCCCGGTCGGATTCTCGCCGGCCGGTACAACGGTGCCGCGGGACACTACACCGTCGTTCATTACGGGGATGACGAGGGTGGCAGCGCCTATTTCCGTCCCGACGGCTCGTCGGTCGAGCGCGCCTTCCTGGCCGCTCCCCTGGAGTTCAGCCGCATCAGCTCGCGCTTCTCGCGCGCCCGCTATCACCCGATCTTGAACGTGACGCGGCCTCATTTCGGGATCGACTATGCGGCGCCCCGTGGCACGCCGGTCTACGCGGTCGCCGAGGGCGTCGTCGAGTTCAAGGGCCGCGCGGGCGGCTCGGGCAACCTGGTTCGAATTCGTCACCTCAGTGGCTACACCTCGCACTACGCCCATCTGTCGCGTTTTCATCGGGACCTCGCCGTTGGCGATCACGTCGACCAGAAGCAGATCATGGGTTATGTGGGCAGCACGGGGCTCTCGACCGGTCCCCATGTCTGTTTTCGTGTCAAGAAGGATGGCCGCTACATCGACCCGATGAAGATCTCGAGCCCGGCGGGAGATTCGGTCCAGAGCGAGGTATTCGACGACTTCATCAACGTGCGGGATCAGCTCCTGGCCCATCTCGACCTGGGTCCCGTCAGCCTCGCCAACGAGGCACTCTAGCCCCCGGGCTCTGCACCGGGGAATCGAGATCTCGCTAGACCCATCGCGCGCACCCGATTCGAGGGAGAACCTCTTGAGCCTCAACGACCGTATCGAGGCGCTCGCCCGGGATCTGGCGAGGCGCGAGTCCAGCCATGCCGAAGCCATCGAGGAGGCGCAGGCTAAGGCGGGTGGGCTTCATCGCCAGGTCGACGACGCGATCGCTCGCTTCAACGCTGCGGTTGGGCTTTCGATCCCCTATCTCGAGGTGTCGGTATCGGCGCCGCGCGTCGACGACAAACATCTGCACGCCGTCGAGTTCGATCTCGAACGCGGTCGTCACCGGGCGATCGTGACGGTCAAGAGCAAGGGCGAGATCACACTGGTGGGGCCCTTCCGGTCGGGTAAGGCCGAGCGCCCTTGTCGCAGTTTCGCCTTCGGCGCCGAGGCGGAGCTCCAGGACGCGCTGGCTGAATTCCTCGAGTGTTTTCTCGAGGAGGCCGCGGCGCCCTGAGCGCGCCGGGCTATCGAATGACCCCGTTGTCCGCCTTCCCTGCTTCGCTTCGTATGACCGTCAGCCTCGAGCGAGCGCTGGCGGGGGCGCCGGTGCGCGTCGGGACCGAAAATCGCGCCAAGTGTTCCGCGGTTGGGCAGGCGCTCGCGAGCCTTCGAGGTTCGGGGGCGTCCGGGGGTTCGGAGGTCGAGATCCAGATCCTGCCGATCGCTGTTTCGAGCGGTGTCTCAGACCAGCCAATCGGCTTCGGGGAGATCGTGGCCGGTGCCCGCAATCGCGCCCGGTCGGCCTTCGCCTCCGGCGATTGCGTGCTGGCGGTTGGCATCGAAGACGGATTGGTGCGTCTTGCGGATGGGGGCGACGAGGACGCCGAGAGGGTCTACAACGTGGGCTGTGCGTGGGTGACCGACGGCGAACTCGAAGGTTCGGGCTTCTCCTCTGCATTCGCCTACCCTCCGGGATGCCTCGAGCCGGCGATTCGCGATCAGGCACCGATCGGCGAGCTCTTCGACGAGCTCTGGTGTGCCAGGCGGAACCCGGAAGATCGTGCGGCTTCGGGAGCGGGCGAAGGCAATATCGGCAAGTTGACCGCCGGTCGGCTCACGCGCACAGACTATGGCGCCCAGGCGGTGGTCTGCGCCCTGGTTCGCTTTCTCCACCGAGACCTCTACGCTTGAGCGGCGCGCGTCCCTGCAGCGAGGAGTCGATTGCATGATTTGCACAGATCAACCGCTCACGGGGCGGGCCGAGCTGCTGGAATATTTCCGGAATTCGGAGACTCCACGCGAAGACTGGCGCGTGGGGACCGAGCACGAGAAGGTCGGGGTCTACGCGGACACTGGAGATCGAGTGCCCTTCGAGGGGCCCTACGGAATCGCTGCGTTGCTCGAAAAAATCGCCTCGACGGCGGGCTGGGAGCGTGTCGAAGAGCGCGGGCAGTTGATCGCCTTGGCGCATCGCGGTGCGAGCGTGACGCTCGAACCGGCCGGACAGATGGAGCTCTCGGGCGCGCCGCTTCGTACTGCGCGGGAGACCTGCGCGGAGTTCAACGCGCATGTCGATCTCGTAAAGGAGCTCTCCGACGATTTTGGGATCGCCTGGCTCGGACTCGGAATCGATCCCTTCCACGAAGTCGCTGACATCCCAACCATCCCGAAGCGTCGCTACGACATCATGCGAAGCTATCTTCCGACCCGCGGCGGTCTGGGGCTCGAGATGATGCACGCGACGGCCACCGTGCAGGCGAACTTCGACTATTCCGACGAAGCGGACATGATCCAGAAGATGAGAGCGGCGCTCATCGTGACGCCGATCGTGTCGGCGCTCTTTGCGAATTCGAGTCTTTCCGGTGGCAAGGAGAATGGCTTCGTATCGAAGCGTCTGATCATATGGCGCGATACGGATCCAGACCGCTGCGGCTTGATTCCCTTCGTCTTCGATCCAGATTTCGGCTACGACCGCTACGTGGAATGGGCGCTCGATGTGCCGCTCTTCTTCGTCGTGCGAGGTGCGAACTACCATCCCGGCGATGGCACGACCTTTCGGCAGTTCATGGAGCACGGCTTCGATGGCCTTCATGCGACCTTGGGCGACTGGGATACA
>PVBE010582888.1_pt1 | contig 35426 bp, 35 predicted proteins | sample 1631181 | NCBI WGS metagenome assembly PVBE01 (sample SAMN08397723, study PRJNA350692) | Marine metagenome, whole genome shotgun sequencing project. | isolation source: water | place: Pacific Ocean | collected 2012-04
AAATGGCGCGCCCGACAGGATTCGAACCTGTGACTTCTGCCTTCGGAGGGCAGCACTCTATCCAGCTGAGCTACGGGCGCTTAAGACCGCTACACGATACTAGCGATCGGGGGTGAATGAAATACGCGGGCCGCGGTTCTCGCAAGCAGTTCGTCGCAGCGTGGCCCCTGGCTCGGCGCTACGCCACCGCAGCTCGTCACTTCCGCTATAATGGCGTGCGTCGGATATCTGCGCCGGTGCCGACGAAAATAATCGAATTCCGTAGCACTCCTTCTAGGTAGGAAATCACCATGAGCAATGACCAAAACGCCGTAGTTGTTCGCAATCTTTCCGTTGTCCTGATCGTTCTGGTCATCATCGGGATCCTCGCCATCATCGTCGCCCGGATCATAGGCGGCGGTGTTCAGGAAACTCCAGACCGCGACGCGACCGTTACGGAACGCGCGGCACCCGTCGGTAACGTCAGCCTCGATGAGCCGTTGGTCTCAGAGGATTCCGCGCCTGCCGTGCCGAACGCCACGGCCGAGGCGACGGCAGCCGCGGCGGCGGACATCGGGAAAGTCGCCTACGGCAAAATCTGTTTTGCCTGTCACGATGCCGGAGTCGCCGGGGCACCCAAGTTGGGTGACACCGACGGCTGGAGCGACCGCTTAGACAAAGGCACGGAGATGTTAGTGAGCAACGCCATCACGGGGTTCACGGGGGAGGTCTCGATGATGCCGCCGAAAGGCGGCATGGCGTCGCTCTCCGACGACGAAGTGCGCGCCGCGGTACTGTACATGCTGGCGGAGAATGGGGCGGGCGACCCTGTCGCCTCCGACCCGCCCGCCGCGCAAGAGGAACAAACACCTGCGACCGAACCGGTTGCCGAAGCCGCCGCCCATTCGACGACGGGAAACAGTCGCGGCAAGGAAGTATACGATGCGGCCTGCTTTGTTTGCCATGCGACCGGCGTTGCCGGCGCGCCCAAATTGGGCGACACGGCCGGCTGGACGCCGCGCGTCGCAAAGGGCGCGGATACGTTGTATCGGAACGCGATTAAGGGTTTCATGGGGGAAGCCGGACTGATGCCGCCCAAGGGGGGTCGGATGGATTTCTCCGATGACGATGTGAAGGCAGCAGTCGACTATATGGTGAACGCCGGCCCATAGCGTTCTACTACGCCTTTCGGCCGGGCATCGATAGAAGCGGTTCGTGATCGGTACTTAGCGGGCTTTGAGCTCGCCGTACGACGGTGCGCCGATCAGTCTCGTGCGCGGTTATAGAATTGGCGATAAGCGCCTTCGGTGATTTCGTCCCACGCCTCGAAAGTTTTTCGGAATGCCTGGTAGTTCTCGCGCACTTCCCGAAATTTCGCATCTTTCTGCGCTTCGGCATCGAGCGCCTCGCCCGCGCTCGCATGCAGGGCTGCGAGTACTTCTTGCGGAAACGGGACCATCTCAACGTGACCGGACTCTCTAAGTTCCTCAAAGACTCTGGCGTTTTCCGCCTCCATGCGGCTGTGCAGATCGACCCCGGCAGCGGCGGCGGCTCGTTCTATGATCCGCTGCAGGTGCTCCGGTAAGCTCTCCCAGGCCCGCTTATTGACGATCAATTCGAGTTGGGTACTGGGTTCGTGCCAACCAGGGTAATAGTAATATTGCGCGGCACGGTCCAAACCGAAGCGAACGTCGTGCAACGGTCCCACCCACTCCGTCGCGTCGATGTTGCCCCGTTCCAACGACGTATAGACCTCGCCGCCGGAGAGGAGTACCGGATTACCGCCGGCCTTAGCCAGCGCTTTACCACCGAGTCCCGGTATACGCATCTTCAGACCCTTGAGGTCCGCTACGGAATCGACTCGCTTGTTAAACCAACCGCCCATCTGGGTGCCTGTGTTACCCATGGGAAACGGCACCAGGTCGAACGGAGCGTAGAGCTCACGCCACAGAGCGAGTCCGTCACCGCCGTACATCCACGCGAGCATCCCGCGAGCGGTTAGACCGAACGGGACGGCCGACATGTATTGCGCCGCCGGCACTTTACCGGCCCAATAATAAGAAGCACTGTGGCCCATCTGCACGGCTGTCCCGTTCGACACCGCATCGAAAACTTCGAGCGATGGTATGAGTTCACCGCCGGCGTAAACCTGGATCGTCATTTGCCCGCGACTCATGATCGCGATGTCCTCGGCGAACTCCGTCACAACCTCTTGATTGACGGGCAAGTTCGGTGGCCAGGCGGTAACGAGTTTCCAATGGAACACCTGCTCGGCCCCGGCGTCATTCACGTTGCCGGCTTGGTCGGTCCCGCAAGCGGCGATGCAGGCGACGATGCACAGGCAGATTGCGGTACGCGCGTCGATTTTGATTGGTCGTTGTTGCAACATGCTGATTCCTTTGATTCGAATTGGGTACCAAACCGATAGATGGATCTACCGACGCCTAGAACGTGTGCCGCCGGCTATACGGCTTCCAGACCCGCATAAGCCGCCACCAGCCATTTGACGCCGTCGGATTCGAAATTGACCTGGACGCGGGCGTTGTCTCCCCGGCCTTCTAAGTGCAGCACCACGCCTTCGCCGAAACTCTTGTGCACAACCCGCTGACCGAGCGCGAGCCCAGTGTGGGAGACTTCTCCCGCGCCGTTATCGCCCGGGCTGCCGACACTCCCCCCGAGACGGACCTCACGGATCAGTCCCGCGGGGATCTCGCGGATGAAGCGCGACGGCTGCGGATAATAATCCGATCCGTGCAGACGCCGGGACTCCGCGTAGCACACCGTCAGGTGACGCATCGCTCGGGTGATACCGACGTAGCACAACCGCCGTTCCTCCTCCAACTGGAGCGGGTCCGCGCTGGAGCGCTGGTGCGGAAACAACCCCTCTTCGACCCCAACCAGGAAGACTTCGCGAAACTCGAGCCCTTTAGCGGAATGAAGGGTCATCAATTGAACGCTGTCTTCATGCGCTCCGGCCTGGCCTTCGCCTGCTTCCAGCGCCGCGTGGCTCAGGAACGCGGCAATCAAGGGCATCTCCTCGGCGGCTTCACCCGGGGTGAAATCGCGCGCAGCGGTCACTAGTTCCTCGAGGTTCTCGATCCGGTCGAGCCCGCGATCGCCCTTTTCCTTTTTGTAGTGCTCAACCAGACCGCTGTGCTCGACCACTGTCTCGATGACCCGTTCGAGCGCGAAGCCTTCCAACGCCACGGCCAGACGGTCGATCAGATTAAGAAAACGCTCCAGGGCGCTTACCGCGCGGGTTCCGAGCTCCCGATTAGCGACGATTCGATGCGCCGCTTCCCACATCGTGACTTGCTCGGCGCGAGCGACGTTGCGCAGCGCCTCAATGCTGCGTTGCCCGACGCCGCGCGTCGGCGTATTAACGATACGCTCGAACGCGGCGTCGTCGCCCCGAAAGGAGGCAAGGCGCAAGTAAGCCAACGCATCCTTGATCTCGGCGCGCTCATAAAACTTGAAGCCGCCGTGGACCCGGTAAGGAATGTCGGCTTGGCGTAACGCGTCTTCCAGTACGCGGGACTGCGCGCTGACGCGGTATAACACCGCGCACTCGTCATAACGTCCGCCGTTTTCATGCTGCCCGGCGATTTGATCGACGCAAAAGCGCGCTTCGTCAATGTCGTTGTATGCCGCGTACAAGGTGATCGGGTCACCGTCTTCGCCGTCGGTCCACAACTCTTTGCCGAGACGCGTCGGATTGTTGGCAATGAGCGCGTTGGCCGCCTCCAGTATGTTTCCGGTCGAACGATAATTCTGCTCGAGCCGGATGACTTCGTTTCTGGGAAAATCGCGCTGGAAACGCTGCATATTCTCTACCTTCGCGCCGCGCCAGCTATAGATCGACTGATCGTCATCGCCGACGACGAAAAGGTTCCCGTCACTCCCTACGAGTTGCCTCAACCATCCGTATTGCAGCGCGTTGGTATCCTGGAATTCGTCGACCAGAACGTGCCAGAACCGTTCCCGATAGTGGTCCAACAACGCCGGTGTATCTCTCCACAGTTCGTGCGCGCGCAGCAGCAACTCGGCAAAATCGACCAGCCCGGCTCGTCGACAAGCCTCTTCGTAGGTGCGGTAGGCGTCGACCAGGGTCTGAGTGTTGAGGTCGCCCGCGTCATCGAGATGCTTGGGCCGCAAGCCTTCGTCTTTCCTCGCGTTGATGAACCATTGGCATTCCTTCGCCGGCCATTGGTGTTCATCCAGGTTCATGGAGCGCAGCGTACGGCGAACCACTCGGAGCTGGTCTTCACTGTCGATGATCTGGAAATTCTCGGGAAGATCGGCTTCGCGCCAGTGGGCTCGCAACAATCGATGCGCTATCCCGTGGAAAGTACCGACCCACATGCCACCGACCGGCCGCTGGAGCAGGCTCTCGATCCGGGCGCGCATTTCGGCGGCCGCCTTATTCGTGAACGTGACGGCTAAAACGCCCTTTGGGGTCGCCTGTCCGGTCTCCAGGTACCAGGCAATGCGATGGACCAATACGCGAGTCTTACCGCTGCCGGCGCCGGCGAGTACGAGCGCCTGCGGCGCGGCGACGGTTACAGCTTGGTGTTGCGCCGGATTGAGCGAGTCGAGGATCGCGCTTTCGCTCATCGACTAATCAACTACCGGTCGCGTCGGGAAGGTCCGACGAAAGCGGCGAGATCCGGGTCTCCCCGCAGACCGAATGGGGTGCGCCCGCGGATCGCTACCGCTGACCGGGATTAGCGGCCGGATCTGTGACACATCGTCGAAGGCGAACGGGCGCATTACGGCGCTCCTTGAATGAACCAACAGGGCCGAGATTTTACCTTCCCCCAGAGCTTGTTCACAGCACCGTCGCCTCCGTCAATACGCTACAATCACGACACCTCATGCACGATCACGAACTATCAATCGAGCAATCACTCGCCGTTCTCGACTCGGCGATCGAAAGCGCGCGGCGGCTCGGAGTAAGTGCCGCGGAAGCGGCATTGGCTACCGGCGGCGGTCTCTCGGTGACCGTGCGCAATGGTGAAGTCGAAACGATCGAACACCACCAGGACAAAGTCCTGACCTTGAGCGCCTACCGAGGGAAGCGCAAAGGTACGGCGACGACGACGGATTTTTCGCCACGCGGGATCGAGGAAACGGTCGCTGCCGCCGATCGCATCGCGCAAAACGCGGAAGATGATCCTTACGGCGGGTTGATCGATCCCCGCTATCTCGCCCGCGAAATCCCCGATCTGGACCTCGATCATCCATGGATGCTGGAACCGGAAACGGCAATCGAACTGGCGACCAGGTGCGACGACGCGGCCCGCGACACCGATACCCGCGTCGACCAAATCGACGACGTCAGCGTCAATCAGCATCGGGGCTTGCGTGGTTATGCGACGACGGATGGTTTTGCGCACGCCTACAGAGGGTCGCGCCATAGCTTGAGCTGCGTCGTCGTCGGGAAGGATGAAGGCACCATGCAACGCGGCTACTGGTACACCGCGTCGCGCGATGCCGATGCGCTGGAAGCTGCGGAATCGGTCGGCCGGCGCGCCGCCGAGCGCACGGTAGCAAAGCTGGGGGCAAGGAAAGTAGCAACCGAGAAAGTACCTGTGATTTTCGAAGCACCTGTCGCCGGCGGCCTGATCGGCCACCTGGTGAGCGCCATTTCCGGCGGAAGTCTTTATCGCAAAGCATCCTTTCTGCTCGACACCGCGGGGAAGGCTATCTTTCCCCACCACGTTTCCATCACCGAATCACCCCATCTTGCCTGCTGTCTCGGCAGCGCGCCGTTCGATGCCGAGGGTGCTCGAACGGCAGCGCGCGATCTGGTCGACGACGGCATCCTGACCGGCTATGTCCTCGATAGCTACTCGGCCCGAAAGCTCGGGCTGGAGCCGACCGGTAACGCCGGCGGGGTGCACAATCTCACTCTGTCTCACCAGGATCTCCGTTTCGAGCAACTCGTCGCCATGATGGAACGCGGCCTCGTCGTAACCGATCTCATGGGGTTCGGGATAAATCTGGTGACAGGGGATTATTCGCGCGGGGCGAGCGGATTCTGGGTGGAAGATGGGCAGATTGCTTATCCGGTCGAAGAAATCACGGTCGCGGGGAACCTCGCCGACATGTTCATGAACATCGTCGCTAGCGCCGCCGACGTCGACCTGCGCGGGAACATCCGCTCGGGATCGATCCTGCTTGAGTCGTTGACCGTCGCCGGCGCCTGAACGCGGCTACCGGCCGTAGCGGCCGCCTGTCGAAAAACTGTGGGAGGCGCATTGGGATTTGGTCTCGACTCGCGCCGATGCACCGAGAACGCCAATACCACCCGGCGTTTTTCGGCCGGGGTGCTTCCGGTACCCGCGAAATCGTTCTTTTCGCTCGAAACCGGTACTTGGACCTAAGCTCATCGGGCCCACTTGCCGTTATACGAACTGCGACATGGAAATACCCCGACGGGTTGTCTAAGCTTTTCCTGCAGTTCGAGGGGCGCCTGGCAGTATTCCCGGCGTCTGCGGGCAATGTGGAGGCAAACAAACACTGCCGCGGCGATCCCGGCATTCACTGAATCAACGACGCGGTACCGATCAACTGAAGTGAACAAATCTCTGCACGAAGCCCAAGTCGCCAAGCTCGACACGCGCTCGCCGGCCGAAGCCCAACGCCTGCTCGGTCGCGTCCTCGACAGCGGCTCGGATATCATCCTCGGTAAACGCCGCGAACTTCGGCTGGCGGTCACTTGCTTGATCGCGCGCGGCCATCTGCTCATCGAAGATCTTCCCGGAGTCGGCAAAACGACACTGGCGCATTTGCTGGCCAAACTATTGGGGCTCAACTTTCAACGTATCCAATTCACTAGCGATTTGCTGCCGGCCGATGTCGTCGGTGTATCGATTTTTGATCGTGACGGCGGAACGTTCCGTTTTCATCAGGGCCCGATCTTTACCCAAGTGCTGCTGGCTGATGAAGTGAACCGCGCGACGCCGCGCGCGCAAAGCGCTTTGCTCGAAGCGATGGAAGAACGTCAGGTTACCGTCGAAGGAGAAACCCACCTTCTGCCCGATCCGTTTTTCGTTATCGCGACGCAGAACCCATCCGATCAGATCGGAACGTTTCCGCTACCGGAATCACAGCTTGACCGTTTTCTGATGCGGATCTCGATTGGCTATCCTTCGAGAGACGCCGAACTCGAGCTATTGAACGGCGAAAGCAGGCGAACGGTACTGGGCCGGCTAGAACCACAACTGCATCTCGACGATCTGCGGCGTCTGCAGCGCCAAGTCGACGGCATCCACGTCGCCGAGCCATTGATGGAATACATTCAAGACTTGCTCGGTTTCAGCCGCCAGGCACCAGCGTTCTCGACGGGTCTCTCGCCGCGGGCCGGGCTTGCGCTCGTCCACGCCGCGAAAGCGTGGGCGCTGATAGACGGCCGCGGACATGTGCTACCGGAAGACGTCCAGGAAATTCTACCGGCGGTCGTGTCGCACCGGCTCGGGACCGGCGATACAGCCGCAGCGGTGCCGGACCTCGCGCAGACGCTAATCAAATCCGTACCGATCCCGTGAAGGGCGCCGACCAGCCGGGTGGAACCAAGGGCGCCGCCCGCTATACCTCGACACCGTTAATTCACGAACTTCGAGCCCGATGAGCGCAACCGCGCCGGGTTTGAGCGTGTCACCGCGTCACACTCTCGACCGCAGACGCGTATACATTTTCCCGACCCGCCACGGGTTGATGTTGGGGACGATGTTGTTCGTGATCCTCTTGGGCTCGATCAACTATGACAATGCGCTCGGATATTTGTTGACGTTTCTGCTTTTCGGCCTCTTTCTCATCGGCATGCTGCACACCTATCGCAACCTGGCCGGTTTGTCCTATATCGGCGCGGAAGCGAAACCCGTATTTGCCGGCGGGCAGGCACAGTTCGTGCTGACCTTTGATAACCGCGGACAATGCTCACGGTACAGCCTGGCGCTCGCGCACTGGCCGCGTTTTCGCCGGCGTTGGCGCCGCGGGCGTCGCGACAGCGTCATCTCACGGGTGCCGTCCATCGCCGCGACTGATGTCGTTCAAGCGAGTATCTCCGTTAGCGCACCGCATCGCGGATGGTTGCGTTTGCAGCGTGTACGTATCACCAGCACCTTTCCGCTCGGGATCCTGCGGGCGTGGGCCTATTTCGACGACGATGCCGCGGGCCTCGTCTATCCGGCACCGGATGGCCCGCTGCCGCTGCCGGCGCGCGGCCCGTCGGCGGACGCGGTGCGCGCGGGCACGAATCAAGGTAACGACGACTTTGCCGGTTTCCGGCAGTATCGCCCCGGCGACCCGATCCGGGCGATCGCCTGGAAGAGCCTGGCGCGGCAGGAGACCCTATTGGTCAAGCGCTTTACCAGCGGGGCGTCGCGCAGTGTGCGGTTAGCCTGGGCCGATTGTGCAAACCTCGCGGGGACAGAAGCGCGGCTCAGCCAACTGGCGAAATGGGTCGTGGAGGCGGATCGTCTCGACCTGCGCTATGGCCTCGAACTACCCGGACTGTCGCTCGAACTCGCCGCGGGAACCTCCCACCGCCACCAATGCCTCCGCGCGCTTGCGCTCTACGACGCGCCATGACCGCTACGACCGTGATTACAAGGACCCACATTTTTTGGGCTTTGTCGTGCCTGACCCTGGCTTTGATGCCGCACGCGAGCCGGTTCTCGCCGTGGATGTTAATTTGTTTCGGCGCGCTCGCCGGCTGGAGGGTCCTGGGCGAATTCCGCTGGCTGCCTTTGCCCGACCGACAACATATCGCGCTGTGGATCCTCAAACAGGTATTGGCGGTAGCCGCCTTCATTGCGATCTATATCAGCTATCAGGGCCAACTCGGCCGCGACGCGGGCGTAGCACTGCTCACCGCGCTGCTCGGCCTGAAAATGCTGGAGCTGCAGTACGAGCGGGACTTTTACGTCGTTATGTTCCTCGGTTATTTCCTCGTCGTAACCAATTTCTTTTACTCGCAAACCCCTGCTACCGCAGTGTTCATGCTGTTCGTGGTCGTGATGGTGACTGGCGGCTTAGTACGCTTCAATACTTCGAACGAAACCATCAGCATGCAAGGCTGCATCCGGCTCGCATGCGGCTATGTCGCCCAAGCGATCCCGCTGATGGTCGTCGCGTTCTTTCTGTTCCCCCGGATCCCGGGACCATTGTGGGGGCTCCCGCAGGACACGAATGCCGCCGTTACCGGACTCAGCGACGAACTGACGATTGGTCACATCACGGAGCTCGGAGTATCCGACGAAATTGCCTTTCGCGTCGCCTTCGAGGGGATCGTGCCGCCGGCCCGGGATCTCTATTGGCGCGGCCCGGTCATGTGGCACACCAATGGGCGCAGTTGGCGCGCCGGGCGCATCGGTGACGGCCAGGCCCGGGCGGTCGTCAGCGGCGGCACGACCTACCGCTACAAGGTAACGATCGAACCGCATAACGAACGCTGGTTGTTCGGACTCGAGGCGGTAACTCACACCGGAGACAGCGCCCGCCAGACAAGTGATTACCGCCTGCTCGCCCGGCACCCGATAAAAAGGCGGCTGCGGTATTCGCTCGAATCGAGAACGCAGTTTGCACTGATGGAAATCAGCGAAACGGAACGCCAGGCGGCCCTGGAATTGCCGCCGGCGCGCCATCCGCGCGCGCGGCTTCTCGCGGCCGATTGGCGTCAGCGCTTTCGCACTGGAGAAGCACTGGTCGACGCCGCGCTGCGGCACTTCAACCGCGAACCGTTTAGTTACACTTTGACGCCGCGCCGCCTGCGCGGTGACCCGATCGATCAATTCCTATTCGATACGCGCGAAGGGTTCTGCGAACACTACGCGGCCGCGTTCGTTACGCTGATGCGGGCGGCGGGCCTTCCCGCGAGAATTGTCACCGGCTACCAGGGCGGCGAATTCAACACCGTGTCCGATTACATGATCGTACGCCAAAGGGATGCGCACGCGTGGGCCGAAGTGTACCTCGACGGGCGCGGTTGGGTCCGCGTCGATCCGACCGCCGCGGTAGCTCCGGAAAGAGTCTCCCAGGGCATCAACACGGTGCTACCGCAGAGGTCCTTGCTACCGTTGTTCAGTGGTAACGCGACAGCGATCAGCGTCTGGCGGCAATTCACGAACGTATGGGACGCACTGAACTACAACTGGAGTCAATGGGTACTGGGTTATACGCCGAAACGACAGCGGCAAATGCTGGATGAGGCCGGACTGGAAGACTGGGACTATGGAAACCTGATCATCGTGCTGACTTCGGGGCTCGCGGCGATCACGCTGGCGATTGCTCTTCTGGTCCTGCGCAAGAGGCCCCCGGCGCTCGATCCAGCAGCCAAGGCCTATGCTGTTTTCTGCCGCAAGCTAGCGCGCGCGGGCTTCAACCGGCAGCCGCACGAGGGGCCGTTCGATTTTGCCCGACGGGTCACCGGCGCGCGCACTGACCTGGCACACGACGTCATGGCCATCACGCAGGCCTATACGGTTATCCGCTACGCGGGGTCGAGGGTCCCAAGCTCGCAATTAGTAAAACAGGTACAATCTTTCGACGCGAGAGAAGGATAAGAAAAGACGGCGAAGTACACCGCCGAATCATGAAAACCACGTAACCCGAAGGTCAAAACCAATGGCTGTTAGATGGATTGTTTCCGCGTTCCTCCTGATTTTCTACTGCGCCGACGGCTACGCCGCCGAAAGCGCATTGGCCTACATTGTGGCGCCCGCCGAGGGGGCCGTCGTCACCAACCCGGTGAAGGTCATTTTTGGTTTGAAGAATCCCTATGGCGTCGCTCCCGCCGGTGTCCGTAAAGACAACACCGGGCACCACCATTTATTGATCGATACGAGCCCGCCGAGTTTAACCGCGCCGATCCCGAAAGACGAAAACCACCGTCATTTCGGCAATGGACAAACGGAGGCAGAGATCGAACTCAGTCCCGGCGACCATACTCTACAATTACTGTTGGGCGATTTTGCCCATGTTCCACACGATCCGCCGGTAATGTCCGAACGTATTACGATAACGGTCGAATAGAAAGGACCGCAAAGCTCTCGGAATACATCGGCTTTGCGGACGGTTTAGCCGGCAGTTCGCACCAGTCGGCGTGGTCACCGCCCGACCACGGATCGGATAAATAGGACCGAGTGGAGAGCAGGTTGTCTTTCCGCGGAAAGAAAATCCTCATGCGATTCAAGTGACGGCTAGCCCGAATATTGCACGAGGACCGCGGAAGTTGGCGACGTGCAGGTTCGTCCGGACGCCGGACTGGAGCCCGAATCGTAACTGTAGCTACGGTGAGGGCGAAGTACAAGCCCTCACCGGAGCTGAACGAGCCAGGGCCGCGGTAGCGAGCAAGCGCATGACAGAATGGATCATAATTCGAACTACCCGTGACCGATGAAAAGACCACTCGTTTCAATCCATTGGCACAAGCGCCGCGAGCGCCTCGTGCAATATTCGGGCTAGGGGCGGATCGCGTTGGTGGCGAACGCGGCTTAGGAACTCGTTTGGAACATTTTTCTAAATCCCTGGCCAAGGACCGCGAACACCGCCGCGGGAACCCATATCCAAAGCAGTTCGGATAGCAATACGCGCCCGCCCCAGGGCGTAAAAAACGGTTTGACCCCGATCGGCGACACTTCGATCGGCCGCCACGGGGCGAACATGCGCGTATCGCTAAACGGCCAGGCCAGCGCCACCCCGAGTCCTCCGTTCGTACAGGCATCCAACAAGGGATGAGACAGGGCGGCAAGAAGAACGAAGCCGAATACGGTAGGAACCGCCCTCCTGAGCGCGCCCGCGTAGAACGCGGCAATGACGGCAAGCAGGAGCCCGAACGCGATGGAGTGGGTGAAGCCCCGGTGGCCGAACGGCGCAGCGTAAGGGATCCCCAGTGCGAACGCGAAAACGTCGAGGTCGGCAACGAGCGTAGCAGCGCAACCGACGACTAGGAGCCGCGTGCCGACGGCGCCGCGGCCTACCGCGACCGCCACGGCGAGCGGGATCACGGGGTGGGTGATAAGGCTCGCCATTAAGGCACCGCCGTGGTTCGCCCGCTCGGCTTCATTCCACGGCGAGGTCTGCAAGCGGCTCGGCGGTACCGCTATCCTGCAGCGCCGCGAGACGGGCATAAACGCCGTCGTTTTCGATTAAATCCCGATGTGCCCCGGACTCAACGATGCGCCCGTCCTCGATCACGACGATGCGATCAACTGATTCAACGGTCGATAGCCGGTGGGCGATGATGAGACTCGTACGGCCCTCGCGGATCCGGGCTAACGCTGCCTGGATCTGGCGCTCCGATTCGGTATCCAATGCCGAGGTTGCCTCGTCTAAAATAAGGATCGGCGCGTCTTTCAAAAGCGCGCGGGCTATGGCAATACGCTGGCGCTGCCCGCCGGACAGGCGCGCACCATTCGCCCCGATCACCGTGTCCAGGCCATCGGCGAGTTCGGCCGCAAAAAGCGTCACGTTTGCAGCGTCGGCCGCGGCGTGTACCTTCTCCGCCGGCGCGCCGCGCAGCCCGCCATAGGCGATATTGTTGTAGATAGTGTCATCGAACAGAATAACTTCCTGCCCGACATAGGCGACGGCTGCGCGAAGAGAGTCGAGCTTTATCGTATCGATCGGAACGCCGTCGATAAGCAGCTGCCCGGTATCCACTTCGTAGAAGCGCGAGACGAGGTCGAGCAAGGTCGATTTGCCCCCGCCTGAAGGCCCCACCAACGCGACTGCTTCGCCGGCGGCGATCTCGAGATTGATATCTTGCAGCACCGGAGCGTCTGCGAAACGAACGTGGACGTCGCGGAACTCGATCTCACCCCGTACGTGTTCGAGGCGAACACTGCCGTCGGCTTGCTCCGGCGGTTCATCCATTAGCGCAAAAACGCTTTCGGCCGCGGCGAGCCCGCGTTGCAGAAATTCGTTGACCCCCGTCAAACGCTTGGTCGGCGCGAGCAGTAACGCGGTCGCGGTGACGAAAGCGACGAAATCTCCTTGCGACATCGCGCCGGTTGCCGATTCGCGCAACGCCAGCACGATCATAGCGGCGATACCGGTCGCTATCAGCAGCTGGATGATAGGAACGATTGCGGCGGAGGTTTGCACCACCTTCATCTGGAATCGGCGGGCGTCATTGATAGCCCGACCGAACCGCCCGGTTTCGAACTCGCGCCCGCCGTAGATCTTTATCTCCCGTTGCCCGCGAATACTCTCTTCGGCGATCTGATTGAGGCGCCCGACCGCGGCCTGCAGCTGCCGGCTTTTCTGGCGCATCCTTTGCGACACACGGTACACGACGAACCCGATGGGCGGCGCAAGTATCAGCAAGAGCGTGGCGAGAAACGAGTTCAAGTAGAACAGGTAAGCAAGGAGAGCAACGATGACCGCGCTGTCCTTGACCAGAACGGTGAGGACGCGAGTCGTCGCTTGCGATACCTGGGTCACGTCAAAGGTAAATTTCGAGATCAGTTCGCCGGGCGATCGATGGTCAAAGAAAGTGGACGAAAGCTCGAGAAGACTCCGAAACATCGCGCCGCGCAGGTCCATCACGGTACGATGAGCGATCCAATGCAGAGAAACGGTGCTTACGTAACTCAATACCCCGCGGAAGAGAAAGATCCCGACCAACAACAATGGGATAGTCAGCGATAGCCCGGTTCCCGCTTGCTCGATTTCCTCATCGACGAGGTATTTGAGCAACGCCGGCAACATCCATTCAGTCGCCGCGAGCGCCAGCATGCCGCCGATCGCCACGGTGAAAACCCGCCAATACGGCCTGACGTAGACTAGCAGCCGTGCATAGATCCGGGTGCTCCCATATTTCGGCCGTTGCATGAGACATAATATGCCTGTCCCGGCTCGATTTTGCACCACGGTGTAGCGAACTCCGCGTTTCCCACCGATGCCAAGCTGCGCGAACTACGGACCGGAGCTGAAGGCACCCGGCTGGACAGTAGCTGTCCGCCCGGATAGTTTCTAAAATACCCTGCAAAATGGACGCAATGGCAGTTCGCCTGTAAGAAAAACATGTCGGTATTACATCCCATCGTCGCGGTCACGGGTTCGTCCGGTGCGGGCACCACGAGCGTCAAGCTCGCGTTCGAGCATATTTTTGAACGCGAAGGCCTCATCCCAGCGATCATCGAAGGCGACAGCTTCCATCGCTACGACCGGAAGGAGATGGAATGGGAAGTCGAGAAGGCTTCCCTGCATGGCCGAACCCTTACGCATTTCGGGGTGGACGGTAACTTGTTTGACGAACTCCAGGCCTTGTTCCACGACTTCGGGGCCAGCGGCGGTGGGAAACGGCGTTACTACATTCACACTGAGGAAGAGGGCGAACTGCACCGAGGCGTACCGGGCACGTTTACCGACTGGCAACCGTTACCGAAAAACTGCGATCTGCTCTTTTACGAGGGCCTTCACGGCGCGCTGGTGACCGACCAGATCGATATCGCGCGACTCGTAGATTTACTCATCGGCGTCGTTCCGATCATCAATCTCGAGTGGATCCAGAAAATCCACCGTGACCGCGCGGTCCGCGGCTATTCCGCCGATGCCGCGACCGGAATGATCTTGCGGCGCATGCCCGACTACGTGCATTTTATCTGCCCGCAGTTCTCGCGGACCGACATTAACTTTCAGCGTATCCCGACGATCGATACGTCGAATCCGTTTACCGCCGAGGACATCCCGACGAATGATGAGAGCATGGTCGTCATCCACATCGCCAACCGCCGTAAGATCAACCCCGATTTTCCCAAATTGTTGGAATTGCTGGATGGCGCTTTCCTGTCGCGGCGCGACACCATCGTGGTGCCGGCGGATAAATACGCTTTTGCCATGGAGCTGCTGTTGAACCCGGTGATCGAAAAGCTAATGATGAACCGTGATCGGGCTCGCGCGAACGAATCGGCGTAACCACCGACCCTCGCCGCTTCGCCTAATGCTTGTCCGACCGCTAGCGCGACCCGCCTGTAGGTCGAAGAAAATGATGCCACGTAGGGCTATAATGCCCGCTGGTACGACACGCTGGGGTCTATCGTAATGCGCACAATTCTAGTACTGAATGCCAAAGGTGGTAGTGGCAAGACCACGGTGGCAACGAACCTAGCGGGCTTCTACGCCTGCGAGGGCGCGAAAGTCGCCTTGGTCGACTTCGACCCCCAGGCGAGTAGTCTGGACTGGGTGAGTTCACGCCCGCCGGAGCGTCCCCGGATCGCGGCGGTCGAGGGGTTCAAAAAAGGCTTCCGAGTACCGCGCAGTACGGAAGTCGTGGTCATGGATGCGCCTTCTCGGACACACGATGATCACCTCGCGGCGCTGGTAAAGCGGGCGCAAACCATCGTGCTACCCGTGGTGCCGTCACCTATCGACGTTCGCGCGGCGCAGCGATTCCTCGGCGAAATACGCAACTTGCGTAACGTCGTGGAGACCGACGTCAAGATGGCGACGGTTGCCAACAGGGTGCGGGAAGGGACTTTAGTCGCGATGGAGCTGGAAGATTACCTGTACGAGTTGAAACTGCCGTCGGGCCGCAAATTTCCGTTTCTCACGATGCTGCGCGCGAGCACAAATTACCTCAGAGCAGCCGAACGCGGGTTATCGGTTTTCGAATTTGCACCCATTGCGACCGCAGTAGATCGTGAGCACTGGAATCCGCTCACGCGGTGGCTGAAAAGCGCGCGCAGCGTGCCGAAGAGCTAAGCCCGCACGGCGGGCAAACCGCGGCCGGCATTCGTTGCGAGCCGCAGCCCCTCCCGTTGACAAAGATTTGCGGCGTCGACATCCTCGGCGTGTTCATGGACTTCCGCGAGCAGGCGGTACACCATCGGCGATGGCGCAAGCTCGACGAGACGCTCCAGGTAGGTACGCGCTTTTTCCCATTCCTCGGCCACGAGGCTCAGCTTCGCCACGGTCAACAGCAGCGCCGCGTCATCCGTCCGCGTTATCAACCAGGCCTCGGCGCGCTCTAACTGCAGCGCAGCATTAGGAATACGGACTTCGCCGTATTGAGACACCAAATCGACGCTCCAGTGGCGCATTAGCGTTTTACGCAGAAGGTTCTCGGCTTCCGCTTGATATCCCAAAGCGGTCAAGTGCCGGGCATAGGGCACTAGACAGTCTACTTGTTTGCGACCCGCTTTCGACAATCGATGCCAGATCCCGTGGAGGTCGTCAAGGGAAGAGAATGAGCTCGACAACAGCGTCACCGCGGTCTCCCGCTCGAGGTCATCTAGGCGTTGTTCATCGTAAACCCGATGGCGACGCAGCGCGGGCAGTAAGCCGAGTACGCCGCGCACGTCACCGGTCGCCATCGTTGCCCGTTGCTGCAGATCCAGGACGTGCTTATTGTTCGAATGACGATCGGCCAAGTAATCCGATGTCGCCCGCGCCTGCTCGTATTGCTTAGTCGCCAATTGCATCTCCACCCGTTTGATCCCGATCGCGACTTCGGCGCTCGGCATCGCATCGCGGGCTAGACTCAAGTAGGTGTCGCGGCGGTCGGCTGCATCTTGCCCTTGAGCGGCTTCGGCGGCACCGAGATAATGGATCGCGGACGCTCCGCCGCTGTCCGCGCCGCGGCTCAACAAGTGCTCGGCGCGGCTGAAATTACCCTCGGCGAGTGCCATGAGGCCGTTACTGAGCGCCCGCTGCGAGCGTTTGCGCCGGTATTCCCCGGTCCAGCTCAACCACCGCGTTTTCAACGTCAGGAGCTGATAGAGCAGCCGCCAGGAAAAATAGGCTGCCGTCGAACCGACAACCAGCAATACGACGAAAAAGGCGAAGCTGGTACGAAAAACCTTACCGCCGTAGCCGATGACCACAAAACCCGCATCATCGGAAATAAAATGGCCGAGGACGACGGCGACGACCAGCGAAAGGATGGCGATGAGCAGGTATTTCACCGGGCCGATTCCTTGGCCGCCGTGCGCGAATCCCGATGTTTTCTGATCACATCGAGGCTGCCGCTAATATTGGGTAACGGGGGTGTTAATTCCAGCGCCGTTGCCTCATCGAGCCGTTTGATGATACTGACCACAGCGGCATCGTCGACGTCGTAATACGCGTCGAACAGCCCCTTGATCAAAGCCGCCGACGCCGCCAAGTTGGCGTGATCCCGACGTAATAGAGCGAGCCGCGCGGATGCTAATTCGAGTTTCAAATTCTGGCGAAGAAAGTACCTCAGCTCCGGATCAAACAAGACGCTGTCGGGTAGTTCGGCATCTTTGACTTCGACCAGGTCGACGAGGTTAGACCAGACGTCGTCGGCCAACCGGTGCCAGTCTTCCGCTTTGAATTCTCCGTTGCGCACCGTCCCAAACGCCTTTACCTCTTCAGCGATAGGTTTAGTCGGCAAAGCATCGACCTGATCGATCGTCTTGGCGAGATAGATCGCCCAACCTTCGACGTCGGGGAGATTGATCGCCTCCAGCGCGGCCATGTCGCGGATAATCTGTTCGCGAATGGGTATCAAGTCGGGATGCTCGGCGGAACGCAGTCGCTGATCGGCCGCGCGAAGGGCGGCGACGGCGGTTTCGACGTCGCGCTCCAGCGCCAAGCGCTGGGTTGCCGCGAGCACGAGGTACTCAGCTTCGGCAAGGAACCAATCAGCGGAGGTTTGCGTTTCCCGTTCGTAGAGGGCACTGACCGATCGTTGTAGGTCCGTCTGCGCCGCGGCAGCCCCATCGATTTTCGACCGCAATCGCTCGATCTCGGCGGTTACGGCTACCACTTGGTCCTCGGCCGACTCGATTCCGGCGCGAACCGCCGATTGGGCCCCGTTGATGGCGGCGATGCGTTCACCGACTCCGGCGAACGCCCTTTGGTAGACGTTTTTCTCCCAATAGTAGGCGCCCCCGGCGGAACCCACGGCTAACAGTACGATCAATGCCAACAGCGCGAACCAGGCGAGCGTACCGCGCCCGGCGGCGCGTGCCGGAGAAGTTTCCGTGGGCTCAATAGCCGTTTCAGCCGGGGCTTCGGTTTGCGCCATCGGTCCTGAAATCTCTTCGTTTTCATCGTTACTCATATCTCGTCCATTACCCAGCGTGCCAAGGTGTCCACCACGTTGTCGTCATTGGGATTATCGACGATTATCGGCGCGTTCGTAAAACCGAGCTTTTCGACTTCGTTGGCAATTCTCGAACCGACCACCAGCAGCGGCATATCGAACAGGAGATCGAGTCCTTCCTCATCGATTTTATCGACGAAATTGGTCAGGCTATCGAGACTCGTTATCACGCCGATGTCGGGCACGGAGATATCTGCCTCCGACAGGGTATCGGCGACACAGATGTCGGGGACGAACCGCTCGTATACCTCGCAATAGTCGACCGTGGCGCCCCGGTTTCCGAGCGTTTGCGCAAGATGCTCGCGTCCTCCGCCACCACGAAAGATCAGAATTTTGGCGCCTCTCACTTCGTGCGCCTGCAATCCGTCCAATTTCAGTAAACCCTCGGAGGTAAATTCGTGGTGCGGTGTGGCAACGTCCGTTACGCCCTGCTCGCGCAGACAGGCCGCCGTACCGACCCCCACGGCGTAAATAGTCTGCCCGGCAAGCGCCTTGTCGTGTTTTCGAATTTGCTCGATCCCGAACTCAACGGCATTGCGGCTGACGAAGATAGCACTACCGTAATCCTCGATACGGTCGATGACGGCGCCGCTACGTTTCGGATCCGATATCGCCCGGATCGCGATCATCGGCGCGAGTATGGGACTGCCGCCTTCGGCGGCGATCGCCGCGCACAAACCGGCGGCCTGGTCCTTTGGCCGTGTAACCAGCACCGCGTAGCCTTTGAGCCGCTTTCCCATAGCTATCCGGTTACGATGATCTAAATCTGGTCGCGCTGCAAATCGTCCAGAATTGCTGCCGCGCCGGCCGTCAGCAACGCTTCTCCCAATTGCCGACCCAATTCGATACCGTCTGACACCGGCCCAGCTTTCTCTTGGCGAACGATCCGGCGACCATCGAGACTCGCGACCAGGCCCGCTAACCGAAGAACGCCGTCGCCGAGTGTTGCGTGCGCCGCCAAAGGAACATCGCAACCGCCTAGCAGACGGGCGCTCATCGCGCGCTCTGCCTCTATGCACAGGCCAGTTTGGGCGTCGTGCAAAGGTGCCACAAGCGCGCCGCTACGCTCATCGTTTGCGCGACACTCGATCCCGATGGCCCCCTGGCCGACGGCCGGGATCACTTCCGTTGTCTCGAAGACGCTCGAAATCCGGTCACCGAACCCGAGGCGCTTGAGGCCGGCGGCCGCCAAGACAATGGCATCGAATTCGCCGTGGCGTAGTTTGTCCAGGCGGGTGGTCACGTTGCCACGGAGGTCGCGCACCCGCAATTCACCACGGCGGGCTAGCAGTTGGCTCCTGCGGCGCAAACTCGATGTCCCTACGGTCGCATCTCGTTGCAGTTCATCAAACCCGCTGCCGTTGTTTGTGACGACGGCATCGCGCGGGTCTTCGCGGCGGAGAATGGTGGGAATATGGAGCCCGTCCGGCGTATCGACCGGAACATCTTTCATCGAATGAACGGCGATATCGGCGCGATTGTCGAACAGCGCTTGTTCGAGTTCTTTGATGAACAATCCCTTGCCACCAATCTTCGCCAACGGCCGATCGATGATCCTGTCGCCGGTCGTCGTTATCGAAATGAGTTCGACATCCAGCCCTGCATGTTCGGCTAGGAGGAGCCCGCGCACGTGCTGTGCCTGCCACAACGCCAATCGACTGCTCCGTGTCGCTATCCGAAGGACGTTGTTTACAGGAATCAAATTCTTTCCCAATGCGGCCGGGTATGAGGATCTCCGACGTATGCTAAGGTGTCGCCCGATGTAGGGCAATACAGAGACGGCAGATAATGCGCATCAAAGTGGGTGTGGTGATGGACCCCATTGACCTGATTACGCCCAAGAAAGACACGACGCTAGCAATGCTCCTCGCCGTACAGCGTCGCGGCTGGGAAATCTGCTATATGGAACTCGGCGACATCGTGTTGCGTGACGGACACCCTTATGGCTACGCGCGAAATCTGCTCGTAGAAGATTCGATCGAAGATTGGTACGAATTCGCCAGCGCTCGGCGCCGGCTGTCGCTCGCGGATCTCGACGTCGTCTTGATGCGCAAAGATCCGCCATTCGATACCGACTACATTTTCGCAACCTACATTCTCGAACAAGCGCAAGCGCGCGGCTGCCTCGTAGTCAATGATCCGCGGGCGCTGCGCGACGCCAACGAAAAATTGTTTACCGCTTGGTTCAACGATGTCTGTCCGAGTACGCTGGTCACACGAGACACGGCGGAGATCAGGCGCTTTGGCGAGGAGTGTGGCGACATCATCGTGAAGCCGCTGGATGGTATGGGAGGTGCGTCAATATTCAGGGTAACCTCAGGTGACGTCAACGCCAGCGTGATTTACGAAACCTTGACCGAACACGACCAGCGGTTCTGCATGGCGCAGAAGTACATACCGGAGATCGCGGCGGGCGACAAACGTATACTCATGATAGACGGCGAACCGATCCCGTACGCTTTGGCCCGAATACCCTCGGCGGGCGAACTCCGCGGTAACCTGGCGGCTGGTGGGCGCGGCCGCGGACAGGCCCTGAGCGCGCGTGATCGGGAAATCTGCGCGCGCGTCGGTCCTGAGCTCAAAAGCAGGGGTCTCATTTTCGTAGGGCTAGATGTAATTGGCGACTATCTGACGGAAATCAACGTGACGAGCCCGACTTGTATGCGCGAACTCGAAGCGGAATTCGACATCGCGATCGGCGACCAGCTGATGGAGTGCATCGCGGGTCGGCTCGAGGCGTGAATTGAGAACCGCCGCGCCGCCCGCGTTGCTTCGCAGTCTGCCGGACTGCCTCGTCACGGTGCGCGCGGCGGTCCGCTCCGAGTTCGCGCGCCGGTCGTGACCGCTGTCGCGATGGAGCCGGTCGTTACGCCGGGAGACCGGCTGGGCGCCACGATTTGCATCGCAATCATCGTTCATACGATGGTCGTGATGGGCGTCAGCTTTACGCCCGAACCGATACCCAAATCGCGGTTCGAGTCGCTCGAGGTGATCCTCGTCACCCGGCAATCGGAAAAGCCGCCCGAAGAGGCCGACATGCTGGCCCAAGCCAACCTCCAGGGCGGCGGGAATACCGACACGGTCGAACGACCGAGTGCGCCAGTCGAAGCGCCGCTCCCCGCGCCGACGCCGGAAGTAGCGGCGACGGCCGCTCCGCCGTCGGAACCCGAGGTGGTCAGCGAGCCGGACCCGCAAGCAACGACGGCCGAAACGGCGACCGCCACGCAGGAGGCAGAGACGACCGAACCGCCGGAAGCGCCCGAACGCCTCGTCGAAGAGTCGCCCCAAGCCGAACTCGCCAAACCCGAGCCTCAAGCCCAACCGGAACCCGAGGCGCCGATCGCAGAAGCAAGTCCAGCCAAAGAGAATCCGAAGCCGAAGATCGTCACGCCGCCGCTGCCGACAGCCGCCCAGCTGATCACGCGGTCGTTTGCGATGGCGAGTCTGAACGCTGAGCTGCAGCAAAAACTCGAAAGGCGCGCCCGCCGACCGAGGCGAAAATTCATATCCGCGAATACCAAAGAATTTCGCTTCGCAGCCTATATGGAAGCGTGGCGCGCCAAAGTCGAACGCGTCGGCAACATCAATTATCCGGACGAGGCCCGCCGGCGCAATCTTTCCGGATCCCTGCTACTAGACGTTGCGATCAACCCCGACGGGTCGGTCCGGGAGATCACCGTACGCCGTTCCTCAGGGCACCAGATTCTCGACGACGCGGCGGCGAGGATCGTCGAACTCGCCTCTCCGTTCGCGCCGTTCCCGGACGACTTCTTGAAGGAGATCGATATCCTGCACGTGACGCGGACATGGAAGTTCCTAAATAGCGCTAAATTCTCGAGCCGCTGACGAGCCTGCAGTTTGCACCAGCCGAACAACGCCTGCCCGGGAATGCGTTGACGGTCGGTTTGATCCCCCCGAATCGGCGCGAGATTTGAACCGTGGCGGACTGACTTCAGCGTCTTTCTACCGCGGCTGAGAAAGGCGGGCTAATTCGCGGGAATCTCCGGCCATCCGAGCGGTCTAACCGCTAAGCGCGGACAACAATGCGCCACACAGATGGTATGAAGTAGGCAGTCGTACGGGCGGCTAGGTAGTTGATCCGAAATGTACTTCACGTTGTTCGCAGGTCCGCCTGCCGTCACCCAGGACTTGATCCGGGGTGACGGAAGTGATCGATATTTCGGAACAGTTATCTAGGTTCGCGGCTTGTATGTTTCGAACGAGAAAGGAATACTAGGAGCACGTAGCGATAGGAAGAATCTACTGCGCGCGGCTGTAGGATTCGAAAACGAGCGCTGGACTTATGACTTCTTTCGATTTGACGAACCAGTTCCTGATCGCCATGCCCTCGATGGCCGATCCGAACTTTTCGAAAACGGTTACCTACGTCTGCGCCCATAACGACGATGGCGCGATGGGCATCGTGATCAACCGGTTGACGGAGATCGGGCTCGGCGAGGTTTTCGCACAGATGAAGATCGATGGTGGCGACCGCTCCGCGAACGCTCAACACGTCTATCAGGGCGGCCCCGTGCATCGAGACCGAGGTTTCATCATTCATTACCCGGCTATCGATTGGGATTCGACGATTCGGGTGACCAACGAGCTCGCGGTATCAACGTCTCGCGATATTCTCGAAGCCATAAGCAGCGGGGCGGGACCGGACGAAACGCTGATCGCCTTGGGCTACGCGGGTTGGGGCGCGGGCCAATTAGAACAGGAGATGGGGCAGAACGCTTGGTTGAGCGGCCCGGCGACCATGGAGATCATATTTCATACGCCGCCGGAAAGGCGGTGGGAGCGTGCGGCCGCCGCAATGGGGGTGGATTTGGGTTCTCTCTCCAACGACGTCGGACACGCGTGACCTCGGATAAAGCCACTTCCGTAATGGCTTTCGATTACGGTACAAAGCGGATCGGGGTCGCTGTCGGACAGACCGCGTCACGGACTGCAAAAGCATTGAAAGCGCTAGCGGCTATACACGGCAACCCGCAATGGCATCAGGTCGCTCGGCTCGTCGACGAGTGGGCCCCTGACGTGTTCGTCGTCGGAATGCCGACTTACGACGACCGGCGACCACACCCGCTGCGGGGCGAAATCGAACGCTTCGCCCGCCGGCTCAGCGGTCGCTACAAACTCCCGGTTGAGTTTGTCGACGAACGGCTGTCGTCATTCGAAGCCGCGCACGATACGCTAGCGGTAGGGGCGCCGATCGACGCGGCGGCCGCCCGGTCGATATTGCTTACGTGGCTCGAAAGAGCGCCCGCACCTGCAATGGCCGGCGACCAATGAGCATCGAAGTCGGGCCGTTGCTCGATGACATCACCGCACAATTGAACGAGACGATTGTCGCGACTGGCCGAGAATCACCGGTCGTTGTCGGCATACGCACTGGCGGCGTTTGGGTGGCGCAACACCTGCATAAAGGTATCGCCAGCGACTCACCGTTGGGAGCACTGAACATCGCTTTTTATCGCGATGACTTCAGCCGCATCGGCATGCATCCGACGGTAGAACCTTCGAAACTGCCCTTTGATGTCAATGACCGGCACCTGGTCCTGGTTGACGACATCCTCTATACGGGTCGAACCATCCGCGCGGCGATGAACGAAATATTCGACTATGGTAGACCCGCGTCGATCTTGTTGGTCGTCCTGATCGAGCGTAGCGGGCGGGAATTGCCGATCCAGGCCGACGTCGTCGGCACCCGTCTTAACTTGGAAGCGACCGAGCATGTTAAACTGATCGGACCCGACCCATTGCATCTGGAACTTTGCAAAGCGAAGCCGTAAATACGCACGGCCAAGGCCGTTCGCGAAAACGACGGCGCCACCGCATCTTGCCGGCGCCACCGGTAGACACTTTTTTCGGCGCACCGGTGTGAACAAGCAACTCGACGAGAACGGCCGCCTCAAGCATTTCTTGACGATAGAGCATCTGTCGCGTTCGCTGTTGATCGAGGTACTCGACACCGCCGAACGTTTCGCGCCGGTCGGACAGCGGGCAGTAAAGAACGTGCCGTTACTACGCGGGAAAACGGTCGCTAATCTTTTCTTCGAACCCAGCACGAGAACACGCACTACGTTCGAATTGGCGGCCAAGCGGCTTTCGGCGGATGTCATGAACTTGAACATCGAGGCGAGCGCCACTCGCAAGGGCGAGTCTTTGTCGGACACGCTTCGGACGCTGGAAGCGATGCAATGTGACATGTTCGTGGTGCGGCACCAAAATAGTGGTGCGGCCGCGTTTATCGCCGACCAAGTGGCACCGCACATCAGCGTGATCAACGCCGGCGACGGTCGGCATGCGCACCCGACCCAAGCGATGCTCGACATGTTCACGATTCGCCGGGTAAAAGAGCGATTCGAAGGATTGGTGGTAGCCATTGTCGGTGACGTGGCCCATTCGCGCGTCGCGCGGTCCGAAATTCGAGCTCTAAATACCCTTGGGGTCGGGGAAATCCGCGTTGTCGGTCCGAAGACCCTGATACCGGTACAGATCAGCGCACTCGGCACCAAGGTTTTCCATCAGATGGAAGCCGGGATCGCAGGTGCGGATGTAGTAATAATGCTGCGGCTGCAACAGGAACGAATGCAAAGCGCACTGCTGCCAAGTGCCCAAGAGTACTTTCAAGCTTACGGGTTAACCGAGCGTCGGCTGAAGCTGGCGAACAACGACGCGGTCGTCATGCATCCCGGACCCATCAATCGAGGGATAGAAATCGATTCGGTGGTAGCCGACGGCCCGCAATCGGTTATCCTTGACCAAGTTACGCACGGTATCGCGGTACGCATGGCCGTCATGTCCATGGTGATCGGCGCGCAAGCGATAGCGGGGGGAGGCTGAGATGGCGTTGTGCCTCCGCGGCGCGCGGATCGTAGACCCATCGACGAATACCGACAAGCGCGCCAACCTTTATGTCGGCGGCGGACGGATCCTCGCGGTGGGCCGAGCGCCGCGTGGTTTCGTTGCCGACGAATCGTTCGATTTGCGCGGGCAAGTCATAGCGCCGGGTTTCGTCGAACTGAGCGCTCATCTGCGTGAACCCGGATTCGAATACAAAGCCACCATCGCCAGTGAGTGCAAAGCGGCCGCGGCCGGCGGGTTCACGAGCGTCTGCAGCACGCCCGATACTATGCCGGTCGTGGACAATGCTTCGGTCGTCGAGCACATTAAGCAACGCGCCGGACGCGCTCGCGCCGCCCGCGTGCTTTGCCTCGGGGCCCTCACCCACGCGCTCGAAGGCGGCGTCCTGGCGGAGATGCGGGCGCTGAAGGAAAGCGGCTGCGTGGCGGTAACGAACGCCGATCGCGCCATCCAGGACACCTCAGTGCTGCGGCACGCACTAGCGTATGCGGCGAGTTTCGAACTCACGGTATTTCTGCACCCAATTGAATATTGGCTGAGTCGCGGGGGTAGAATGCATGATGGCGCCGTGAGCACTCGCTTGGGAATTCCGGGCATTCCGGAAGCCGAAGAGATCATCGCGCTCAACCGGGATCTGACACTCGTTGAGGAAACGGGTGTTCGCGCCCACTTTTGCCGCCTTTCCAGTGCCCGATCGATCGCGATCATTGCGCGCGCGCGTCGCGCCGGGCTTCCGGTTACTGCGGACGTGGCGCTGTCGAATCTGCTGTTCACCGACCGAAACGTCGGTTCCTTCGACCCCAATTTTTATCTCAGGCCCCCGTTGCGCGAAAACCGCGACCGCGCGCGTCTGCGATCGGGAGTCAGAAAACGCGACATCGACGCCATCTGCGGAAACCACGCTCCGCATGATGCCGACGCCAAAGCGGCTCCGTTCAGCCTGTCGGCGCACGGTGTTTCGACTTTCGATACGTTTTTACCAGCGCTGCTGTCGCTAGTTGAGAGCGGCGCATTTGATTTAAGCACCGCGGTAGCGGCGGTAAGTCAGGCGCCGAGTGAAATCCTGGGCCTCGATTCGGGAACGTTGGCGCCGGGGGCGCGGGCGGATATCTGTGTATTCGACCCCGCGCTCGAATGGACCGCGACTCCCGACGCCCTACTGAGCGCCGGTAAGAACACGCCGTTTTTGCTTCAGCGACTGCGCGGGAAAGTCACGATGGCCTTAGTCGATGGACGCGTAGTTTATAATGCCAACTAGCGCGGCCGAACCGGGCCGCGGTTCGATCCTGATCGAGACAGGGCAGATCATCGGGTCAACCGCGTTCGCCGGAGCGCAATGCGTTCTCCGCATTGACGCCCCGCGTATCGCCGGACGCTGCGAAGCTGGACAATTCGTCCATCTGCGCTGCGCACCGGACCTCTTGATGCGGCGACCGATGTCGATCATGAGGGCCGACGGTGAACAAGGCTGGATCGAGATCCTGTTCAAGGTCCACGGAGTCGGGACCCGGCTACTTGCGGAGCGCCGAACCGGCGAAAAAATCAGTTTACTCGGACCCATCGGGCAACCGTTCAAGCAACGCTCCTATAAGCCCCGAACGCTCCTTATCGGTGGCGGAGTCGGTATGCCGCCGATCGTATTTCTAGCCGAGCATTTACGTGCGCAACCAAGCGAAACGTTCGTGATCCTGGGATCGGAAGTGCCTTTTCCATTTGCCGAGAAGCCGTCCGGGATACTCGTTCGGGGAATACCTAGCGAAGTCCACGCGACGATGCCGCTGCTGGAAGACTGGAGCATCGCTTGCCGGCTTGCCAGCGGACAGGGATACGCCGGCTGTTTCGACGGCACCGCGACAGAACTCGCCGAGCACTGGATCCGGTATCACGGAGAGGAGCACGCAAGCGACATGGAGGTTTTCGCGTGCGGCCCGACTCCCATGCTGAAAGCGGTCGCTGAGCTTGCGGCACGGTTCGGCCTTCCGTGCCAAATCTCGCTCGAAGAATACATGGCTTGCGGTGTTGGCGCGTGTGCGGGCTGCGCCGTCCCGATACACTGCGAAGGAAGCATTGCGATGAAACGGGTTTGCGTAGACGGACCGGTGTTTGAGGCAGGGGATGTCGTCTTCTCCTGACGGATTCGCACAGCCGTACCCGGTTGGCACGTTAACGGCGATGAATGGCGAAAAAGTGTGACAGTGGCTGTCGATCATCGCGTCCGCGACGATAATCCACGTGTCGTTGTGAGTAATCAAGATACGATCCATCGAGATCTCGTCGCGGTGGTACGCAAACACGAAGAAAGTCGTTACCGACGGCCAATCGCCGCACACAACAAGATGCTGTTCCAACGTCTAGGCCGAATTGTCGGTCGCCGAGGCGATCCACTGATCTTCGACTCCGGGTGCGGCGACGGCGAATCTACCCGAAGGCTAGCGCTTCGCTATCCCAACCACCTCGTGATCGGAATCGATAAGAGCCGGGCGCGACTGGCCCGCGGCCGCGCCATGGCACCGCTTGACAATCTTCTTCTCGTCCACGGCGACTGCATTGATCTCTGGCGTCTCGCGCTCGCTGCCGGATGGACGGTCGAGCAACACTATTTGCTGTACCCGAACCCCTGGCCAAAGGCGAAACACCTGCGGCGCCGGTGGCACGGACATCCTGTTTTTGGCTGTCTCGTCGCGCTTGGGGGACTCCTCGAGGTTCGGACGAACTGGGAAAATTACGTCGCGGAATTCGCCCTCGCGCTCGCTACGATCGGCGCTGGCGAGGCTGGTGTCGAAAGGATGATAGTGGAGGACCCACTCACCCCATTTGAACGCAAATACCTTGCTGGCGGTCACGCCCTGTATCGTCTTTCGACCCGGTTGCCCACCGGCGGCGCTTCGCTACCGGTCGAGGCTTTGTCCGACCCGTTCAACGGTGGTCGAGCCGTGGAAGATCGTGAGCGAGAAGAACCTCGGTGAGTTCGTCCCGGTCGAAGCCGACGATAAGGTCCTCGCCGATATAAACTACGGGGATCACGCCGACCCCGCTGGCGGCGTATAATTCAGCGCCGCGGCTGGATTGCTCAATATCGAATTCGCAGTAATTGATCCCCGCCGCAACGAGATAAGAGCGAGCGGCGCGACAGTAGCGACACCAGCTCGCACCCAGCATCACCACATCGGCCGCAGCAGCCGCGACGTCCCGCTCACAGATCACCGGTTCGGCGTGCGGCTTCTTCCAATACTGCGTCACCGCCAGGAACGCGGCGACAGCAACTGCCAGCGGCAACCAGCGCGGTGCGGTCATGAGAACGACGCCCGATAAAGGCGCATCAAGTTTATGGTTGCCACCCGTACCGGGCCAGATCGACGCGCCGGCAGTGATCGAAGCCGATCCCTTCTTCCTCGAGCAGCATTCGTTGTATCAGTACAGCATCGGGATCGGCGCGTGGACTCAGCTCCCCCTTGGCGTTGATGACCCGATGCCAGGGCACGTCGGTGGATTGCTTCAAAGCTGCCAGCGCGTAGCCGACCTGCCGGGCCCCGCTGGGACCGGGAATACCGGCCAGCGCCGCGATTTGACCGTAGGTCGCAATGTGGCCCGGTGGTATTTCTCTGACGGCAGCCCACACCCGGATGTTGCGATTCTCGCTAGCAGGCATTTTTCACTAGCGTGCCCATCGTACCGACTGGCGAGAAATGTGGGCTGTGCCAGAATTCATCAGAGGTTCCTTAGGTGGCCGTCATAGGTTGGATCTTAGCGCCTCAATCGAACCGCAGACATTGCTGTGTTGTACAAAATAGAACCACGAAGGACACAAAGAACACGGAGGAAATATTCTTGTATAGTAATTTCATGCCCTTATCTCCGTGTTCTTAGTGTTCTCGACTCTGGCATCCTGCTTCGTTCTACCTCCCCCATCCCTGGGGTCGTCCGTGGTTAATCTCGATTGCACGGGGTATTGAAGGCTTAAGAACTAACCGATGAGGTGGCCGTAGACCGGCAAAGCAGAAAAGTACCGCCGCCGAAGCGCTAAGCCGCAGTCCGCCCCAGGAAATCGAGCAGCGCACGATTGAACTCCGTCGCCCTTTCGACATTGACGAAATGCCGTGCCTGCGGAATCACGACCAGGGAGGAACCGCCGATGCGTTCGTGCATGTCGGTAGCGTGGGCGACGGTCGTACCGGGATCTTGCTCCCCGACGACCACAAGAACCGGGAGACTAAGCTGTTTGATCGCTTCACGCTGGTCCATGCCCCTGATCGCCGCACAGCAGGCGGCGTAGCCGGCAACCGAAGTGCCCATGATCCCGTCTCGGATCCTCGCCACGTCCTCAGCCAGAGACTCGATTCCCTGTGGCGTAAACCAGCGCTCGATCGTACCGTCTGCAACAGCCCCCATCCCTCCTTCATCTACCGCAGCAATGCGCTGATCCCAGACACCCGGCGGGTTCATATAGGCCGCTGTCGAACACAACAACACCGAGTTGAGGCGCTCGGCCTGCGCCACCGCCATAGCCTGCGCCACCATGCCGCCCATCGACAGCCCGCACAGGTGAACCCGGGAAAGGGCCAGATGATCGAGCAGCGCGCACAAATCGTCGACCAACTGCTCGATGCAGTAGGGGCCTGGCGGCGACGATGACTGCCCGTGGCCTCGGGTATCGTAGCGTACGGTTCGATAACCCGCGGCCACCATTGCCGAAATCTGGGCGTCCCACATCGACAGATTTGACGACAACGAATTCGAAAAAACGATGGTCTGCGCGGCGTTCTCGTCCCCGTCCAGACGATAATACAGCTCGACCCCGCTGACGCGCGCGACCGGCATAGGTCTACCTCCTGTTATCGTAATTCGGGAACCGCTGAGCGCTCGCGTCCCGTTCGATGGCGCCGCGCTCAGCCGAAATTGATCCGTGCTTCGAGGTTCGTGCGCGAGTCGGCGTTGTTGAGTGCTTCTTCCAAATCGATCCGTTCTTCTTGATAGAGTTTGTACAACGCCATGTCGAACGTCTGCATTCCCTTCGCGCCGCTCTGCTCCATGGCTTCTTTGACGTCGCCGATATTTCCTTTAACGATTAAGTCGGCAATGTGGGGCGTGTTAATCAGGATTTCAATCGCTGCGACGCGGCGGCCGTCGACAGCCTGGACGAGCCGCTGTGAAATTACCGAGCGGATGTTGAGCGACAGATCAAGGAACAGTTGCTTGTGTAGATCGTGCGGGAATAGATTGATGACGCGTTCCATCGCCTGGTTCGCGTTGTTGGCGTGTAGGGTAGAGAGGCACAGATGGCCCGTATTACAAAGCTCCAAAGCCGCTTCCATGGTTTCGCGGTCACGGACCTCGCCGATGAGAATCACATCCGGCGCTTCGCGCAGCGACGCCTTCAAGGCGTTGCGATACGTCATCGTATCGACGCCGACTTCGCGCTGATTGATGATCGACTTCAAATTCGGATGCGAGAATTCAATCGGATCTTCGATCGTCAAGATGTGCCCGGTCATTTTTTGGTTGCGTTCGTTCACCATTGCGGCAAGCGTCGTCGATTTGCCTGAACCGGTGGCACCGACCATCAGGATCAACCCGCGTTTGTGCATTACCAATGGCTTGAGCACATCGGGCAATGCGAGTTCGTCGATAGTCGGTATCTGCGACGGGACCCGCCGTAAGACCATGCTGACTTCGCCGCGTTGCCGAAAAACGTTCACGCGGTAACGCGCTGATTTGTCAGGCAGAGATATTGCGAAGTCACATTCCATGGTCTCTTCGAAACGTTTGATTTGACCGTCGGTCATAATGTCGTAAGCGGCCGCCTTGGCGAGTTCTCCTGTCAGCACCGTCTTACCGACCGAATTCACCTGCCCCTTGATCTTGACCTTGACCGGCGCGCCGACGCTGAAAAATAAGTCGGAGCCCTCTTTGTCTCGGAGCAGTTTCAAATAGGGTGTGATGTCCATCAGCGAAGCATCCCGCTTTCTTCTTGAGTCTCTTCCAGGGACAGGTGGTCGAGGCCCTCCAATTTATCCGAGTCTTTCGCGGCTTTGCCTTCTAGTTTAATGCGTAGGCGCAGTTCGTTCATGGAATCCGCGTTCCGCAGAGCATCCTTGTAGGTGATCAGGTCCTGTTCATAAAGATCAAACAGGGCCTGGTCGAATGTCTTCATACCAAGTTCGTTCGATTTCGACATGATATTCTTGATCTCATGCACCTCTCCTTTAAGCACGAGGTCGGCGATTAACGGTGAGTTGAGCAAGATTTCGATGGCCGCAACCCGGCCCTTCCCGTCGGCGTTCTTGAGCAAGCGCTGGGAGATGATGCCTTTAAGGTTAAGCGACAGGTCCATTAGGAGTTGGTTACGGTATTCTTCCGGAAAGAAGTTGATGACGCGGTCGAGCGCCTGGTTCGCGCTATTAGCATGCAAGGTCGCCATCGCCAAGTGTCCGGTCTCGGCAAATGCGATACCGAACTCCATGGTTTCCCGGTCGCGGATCTCGCCTAATAGAATAACGTCGGGCGCTTGACGCAACGTGTTTTTCAGCTCGATGTCCCAGTCGTCGGTATCGACGCCGACCTCCCGCTGCATCAATATGCAGTTCTTATGGGGGTGAACGTACTCGATCGGGTCCTCGATCGTAATGATGTGCCCATAACTGTTTTCGTTACGATGATTGATCATAGCGGCCAGTGAGGTCGATTTACCCGAGCCGGTCCCACCGACCATGATGACCAATCCGCGCTTGGTCATGGCGACTTCTTTCATTACCTCCGGCAACCCGAGTTGGTCGAGCGTCGGCACCGTCGTCTCGATCGTACGCAGCACCATGCCTGTATAGGTCTGCTGAATGAACGTGTTGCAGCGAAATCGTCCGATGCCCGCCGGCGCGATAGCGAAATTGCATTCTTTAGTGGCTTCGAATTCTTTCAGTTGGCGGTCGTTCATGATCGCGTAGGCTAACGCTTTCGTGTTCTCTGCCGTCAGTTTCGTTTTCAAGACCGGGGTCACCTTGCCGTCTATCTTGATCGCCGGCGGAAACTCCACGGTAATGAACAGGTCGGAGCCTTTTTTGTCGACCATTAACTTGAGCAGGTCGCGCATATATTTAATTGCTTGTTCTCGTTCCATCTTGGACCTCTCGTTGAATTAGTGGACGGCAGCTTTAGAAAGCATCCTTGTTGGTCGCCTTGGCGCGCGCCTCGCTGCGGGCAACGAGACCTTTCTGCACCATCTCGCCGAGGTTCTGGTCGAGCGTTTGCATACCGAATTGCTGACCCGTTTGTATCGCCGAGTACATCTGGGCAATCTTGTTCTCGCGGATCAGGTTCCGTATCGCCGGGGTACCGATCATGATTTCGTGAGCGGCAACGCGACCGCCTCCGTTTTTCTTCAGCAGGGTCTGCGAGATGACGGCCCGTAGACTTTCCGACAACATCGCCCGCACCATATCTTTTTCCTCTGCGGGGAAAACGTCGACCACGCGGTCGATGGTCTTGGCAGCAGAACTCGTATGCAGGGTCCCAAACACGAGGTGGCCGGTTTCCGCGGCGGTCAACGCTAACCGAATGGTCTCCAGATCACGCATCTCGCCGACCAGAATCGTGTCGGGGTCTTCGCGCAATGCTGATCGGAGCGCTTCGTTGAAACCGAGCGTGTCGCGGTGGACCTCTCGTTGGTTGATCAGGCATTTTTTGCTCTGGTGAACGAACTCAATCGGGTCTTCGATGGTCAGGATGTGACCATATTCCGTCTCGTTCTTGTGGTTGACCATGCCCGCCAAGGTGGTCGATTTGCCGGAACCGGTCGGGCCGGTCACGAGCACTACGCCGCGCGGAATTTCGGAGATTTCCTTGAAAATGTCGGGGGCGCTGAGATCCTCCAAGGTCAAGATCTCCGACGGGATGGTACGAAAGACGGCTGCGGCACCGCGCTGCTGGTTGAACGCGTTGACCCGGAATCGGGCCAGGCCAGGAATTTCGAAGGAAAAGTCGCACTCCAGAAATTCCTCGTAATCCTTACGCTGCTTGTCGTTCATGATGTCGTAAACGAGATCATGGACCTCTTTGTGCTCCATCAACGGCACGTTAACGCGCCGAACGTCGCCGTCGACCCGAATCATCGGCGGTAGACCCGCCGATAAGTGCATGTCGGAACAACCATTTTTCACGCCGAAAGCGAGCAGCTCGCCGATGTCCATGCGGCACCTCCTTGAAGATGCATCTGAGAGTTTGTCGTATTCGTCGTAACCCTGCGACAGTTAAAGTCTTCTGCCAAAACGCGTACAGTGCCGCCCGGCCGACCCGATGGATATACAATTCAACTGAATTCAAACTTCAGCAAGTAAGCCCCGGTATTATCATACAAAAGGCGCCATCGGCACAGTCAACAGTATAGCCCAGGTGCGCCTGTGGTATAGGCTGGATCTGTTGGGCCCATCGACCGGGTCTAGATTGGCTGTTCCGAACCATGCTTCACTTTTATCGCCAAGCGAGCCACGGTGGGCCCCGATTCGAAACTGGTCGTTACTTTGGAAGACCTATTTAGCTTTCCGGTTTCTGTTCGGCGCCCCCCGGCGCATCTCCCCGTCGGGCGGCGAGAGCGAGAATTCGTTCCGGACGAACGGGCGATTGAATATTCTCCACCAATCGTCTCAAATGATCGAGATTCTGCGCGTAGCTATCGGCCCATTCCGCGACAACGCCTTATGTCATACAAACTCGCAAACTTCCGCTGAGCCGACGATGGGTGAAACGATCGATCGATACCGACAGCTGCGTCAGCGCATCGACGCCGCGGCCGTTCAATACGGCCGTAACCCGGAGGACGTGCGACTCGTTGCCGTCAGCAAGCGACAGCCACTCGATGCAATCCGCCGTGTTATTGACTGTGGTCAACGGGATTTCGGCGAGAATTACCTCCAGGAAGCCGAGATCAAGATCGCGGCGCTTGCGCCGCAAGCCTTGGAATGGCATTTCATCGGCCAATTGCAATCCAACAAGACGCGGCAAGCAGCAACCTTGTTCGACTGGGTTCACAGTGTCGATCGCCTGAAGATCGCTCAGCGTTTGAACGATCAGCGCCCGGCGGCGGCGCCGCCCCTCAAAATCTGCATCGAGGTCAACGTCAGCGGCGAAGCTAGCAAAGGCGGGATCCTGCCCGCCGATGTCCCCGACTTTGTCGATAGCGTGAGCGCGCTTACGCGGCTCAAAGTCCGCGGCTTGATGGCGTTACCGGCGCCGGAGACGGACTTCGAACGCCAGCGTCGAGCCTTCCGGCAGGTTTTTTCAATCTTTGCCGCAATCACACGGCCCTCATTCGATATATTATCGATGGGAACCTCAAACGATTTCGAAGCCGCCATCGCCGAAGGATCGACCATGGTCCGCATCGGAACCGCCGTTTTCGGACCCCGCCCTTAAATCGCCTCTACCAGACGCCGGCAGCTGTTCCCCCGTTCGGCGGGCGAGCGCACGATGCTTCGTCCAGCGCGCGCCTTATTTATCTCTTAGACAAATCCGCGTAACGTAACCGCCCATGGAAAGGCGAATTATCAGTATCGGCGGCGGCAACATGGGTCGCGCCATCATCGGTGGGCTGCTCGCGAATGGCTATGAAAAAGCGTGTCTTAAGGTGATCGATCCGGATGCCGATGCGCGTGCCCGGATCTCGAGGGAACTCGGCATCGACACCGCGCCGACACTGCAGCGGCTTGGTGATACCGATATCGTCCTGCTGGCGGTGAAACCGCAGATCATGAAGTCGGTGCTGAACGACCTCGGCCGTTTGTGCGATACCTCGCGCCCCTTATTCATCTCGATCGCAGCCGGCATCACTACGGAGCTGCTGTCGCGTTGGCTGGCGTGTGATACCCCGATCGTTCGGGTGATGCCCAATACGCCGGCCCTGGTCGGGCGCGGCGCAGCAGCGCTTTTTGCCACGGCGAAGGTAAATGCGAGCGAGCGCGCAGCGGCCGAAGCCATCATGGAGGCGGTTGGATCGGCCGTGTGGCTCGAAAACGAGGCGCTGATGGATACGGTGACCGCGCTATCGGGCAGTGGTCCCGCGTATTTTTTTCTCTTGATGGAAACCCTCGAAAAAGTGGCGATCGACCTCGGTCTCGACACTTCGGTGGCACGTGAACTAACGCTGGAGACGGCGCTCGGCGCCGCCGTGCTGGCGCGCGAATCGCAGATAACGCCAGCGACGCTTCGTGAACGTGTTACCTCGCCCGGAGGTACGACCGAGGCGGCGCTGGGGGTTTTGCACGAGGGAAATCTAGAAACGCTCGTCGAAGACGCGGTCAGGGCAGCGCACCGCCGCTCACGCGAACTAGCGGCAGATCCGGGGTACGAACAATGAGCGGTGGCGGATACTTTTCCAACGCGGGCATCTTTTTGATCGAAGTCGTGTTTGGCTTGTACATATTTACAGTCATGCTGCGATTTTTCCTGCCAATAAATCGGGCCGACTTCTATAACCAGCTCTGTCAGTCGATCGTTACGGTAACGAACCCCCCGT